>Ga0325403_1005634_pt1 | contig 11846 bp, 5 predicted proteins | sample PopdelMetagenome_19_FD_205665 | JGI IMG/M metagenome (GOLD analysis project Ga0325403, IMG submission 205665) | Populus deltoides microbial communities from Bellville, Georgia, United States - Xylem-PdKOR-R4 | ecosystem: Host-associated > Plants > Phyllosphere > Stem > Wood/Secondary xylem...
ATGCCTCTTATAAACCCATCCCGGGCTAGATGAGAACTGACAGAAGCTGTGTGTATGCGTCATGCTTGCTTACGTACACGCCTGACGGATCACGATTTATTAGTCTCCAAAATAAAATATAAAAGGCTAAAAAAATCATGGATTTAGACGTGTCTAGATCCAATGACTCTGGGGCTCAGTTAGCGCCTTACTGAAAATTGACCTTAATAACTTAGATTTGTCGGGCATCATTAACTCGTAGTTGTAATGTCAAGTTGAAAAGAAAAATAAAAATCACAAAATGGGAAGAAAATGTAAAAGCTGAAAACCCAATGCATGGAAAGAATTAGACTACATATGGTCGAATCTTTGAGGTGTTAAGGTGTTAGCTTAGGTGGTAATTGATAAGTGTATATGCTTCATATATATTAACATGTTGTGTTTGAATCTGAAATTAAAAAAAAAAACATACACATTAAAAGTTATTTTTTTTATAATTGTCCAAGACACTATTTTTTTTATTTTTTTATAAAAAATAGCTATTTAATCAATAGCCATAAAAAGAAGATGAGAAAACTTATATTGAGATATGGAAAAAAAAAAAAAAAAGGCAAAACAAATCAAAACATCAGTAAATTCTATGTTGGTTTCTTCAAAATTTAATGTTATCTGTATTGATTAAAAGATCAGATCTTGAATATACGAATTGGTGAGATTTTAGCTAGTAAAAGAGACAATGAAGGATCAAGTTAAAACAAGAATCAAGATCTACAGTACCCTCTTTGAAGATAATATTATGGTTGTGTTGAAAGATAAAAGCTTTCATGCTTTTTTTCAAAAATTTCTAGTAAAACATCATTAAAATTAAATAATCTTCAACTACACGTATGTCAAAATGAAAAAAAAAAAAACCTTTGGATTCATCAATATTAACAAAACTTAAATTAATGACTTAGGTTTTGTGTAAAATATCTGGATTATCTTTGATTGAACGGTTGTGATTAAAGTTGAGATTAAATACAATTCAATTATTTATAAAATTTAATTATAAAAACTATTTTTTTTATTATTTCTAATTTTTTTAGTGGTTCCATGCACAAAACACAACCTCAACCACAAAAATAACCATATCCTAAGTTGACAATAGTTAGTTAATAGTGTCGGTGTTCACACACACAGTACTAACATCACCAGCTTGATTGGCGAGGAATATGGCGAAGCACATGGAGGATGAACAGCTTGTCATGAAGGGCGTTCACACATCCATGATGTTGAGGTGCTGAACATGGAGGGGAAGCATGCTGCTATATAAACTGAAGAGTAGGGAGCAAAAATACGTAGAGTATATCTTTAACGCCATCCATTACATACATTTTCCAAGCTAGCGAGGTATAAGTTACTTACTGTGAGGTCCCTAGATTTCAAATAATGAGTCACCACAATACCTACCAATCTCAAGGTAAAGTTATTTTTCCATAATAAAGTTACTAGTCTTTTACATGATTTATCAAGTTCATCGATTAAGGATGGGTTGCTAATGATCTTTCAGGAGCATATCCACCACCGAGCCAGCAGGCGCATCCTCCTCCTCCTCCTCCTCCACCACAATATTCCTATCCACCACCAGCTCAAGGGTATCATCAAGGTCCTTATGTTGCCCCACCTGCAGCTAGTCACCCTATGAATAACGGTGCTCAACAGCCACCACCTCCTGAAAAAAAGAAGAAGAATAAATGGTAGTAATTCAACATTTCATAATTACTCTCCTAATTGTGGATCTAAATGAATATTGTGCATACACACATGAGCATGCGCGCATACATACATATACATATACATACATGTATATCTGATGTTTTTAATTTGTTCTTTTTTTTTACACAGTTGGCGTTGTTGCGTGTATTGTTGCTCCGAGTGCCTCTCCAATATTTCTTTTTGATGAGTGTGATTCATCATTGCTCAATCACATCTCTGGGAATCCTTGTGGGAAATTGACCTAATTTGTTTGGTATCCATTTATGTAATATATTATCTTTTTCATGTAATGTGAATTTCAATTATTCCAATTAAATATGCAACAATAATGGTATTTTTCTTTCAAATTAATCTGTACTTTATATTAGTACTTGTGAATTTTATGTTATTATCATTTTTTGTCAATTGCGTTAAATTAATATGTGTAATTAAAAATGGTATAAAGCTGTTAACATTAATTCCAAGACAATATAAATGATTATCAAGAGTGTTTTACCCTATATTTTAAAAACATTCAGGGAAAAAAATCAACAATAACAAAAAAGCAATAAAAAACCTAAAAAATATATTTTTAATGTATTTGCATTATTTTCAATATCTTTATTAAAGAATTTAAAATTTAAAAAAATTATATTTATTTTTTAATAATTTAATTATAATTGTGGAATGGAAAGAACCGATTTGAAAATTAAAAACATTTTCAGCAAGTAACTTAATTTTTAATTAAATAATTTATAATTAATTTTCTTGATTAATACTCAATGATTTATTGATTTTGATTTATTTTATGTACAATTTAAAAAAAATATATATGTTTATAAATAAATAAATAAATATTAACCTCATATTGAGCGGGTTGGTAAGAGAGAATTAAATAGAAAAAACAAATCACACACATTAAAACACTCATCAAAAGAAAAGAACCACAATAAAGTTTCTCCACCCTCCCGAAAACACACCAAAACCCGTAACAAGCAAAAGTGAATCAACATAATTAACCTCTCTTCCAACCTCCATTCCTCCATGGAAGCAGCATCGTGACCTCCACCAGCACTTCATCTTCTCTTGTGCGACACCGTGATCAGTCTAGCGCAGCTGGTTCCAGCTCTGTCAGCATCTCGGTCTAGCAGACAACAGCTTCACCTTGTCCGTTCCTGTGCTAGAACGCAGTCCAACCACAGCAGCACCGAGTAACCACCTTACTTCACCGCCACCAGTAGCAGCAAGTTTTCTTCCTTCCGTATGAAATTACTTACTTTAAGAATGGGAGCATGGCGTAGACAAATCAGAGGTTTTAACCGACACTCACAGCACAAGTTTTATCTTCACAGTCCGGCACTGGTTCCAACATCTTCAACTCCTCCTTCCATAGCAGCTGCAAAAATACTGGTCTCAGATGAGAAGTCACAAAAACACCAGCACTCGTGTCTTTATCTCCTACGTTCATAACAACACAAAACCGACCAAGTCATCAGCTCCTTTTAACAACTGCGACAGCATCAGAAGATAAGATCCAAGAGAAAGGAAGAAGGCAACAACAATCTTTAATTTGAGGACATGACTCTTAATCACTAAATACTTTTATAAGATTCAAATATTTTGATATTGAGAATGCTCAGTAGATACAAGGTCAAACTGAGGTTCAAAGCTTCATTTTATCCACTTGAAGGATCTACAGCATCCAAAACACGAGAGATCCACCTTCTACATGCATCATTAGTTGGGAAACTTTGACAAGTCCTTACTCGGTCACCACGTCTGTAATTAAGTCTTAAATTGAAGTTTTAACTATCTAGATGGTAGTCCAGTGATAAAAACTTAGGATTAAAAGGTTTATTTTCTCTGTGATCTCAGGTTTGAGCCCTGTGGTTGCTCATATGATGGCCACTGTAGGCTTACATGGTCGTTAACTTCAGGGCCCGTGGGATTAATCGAGGTGCGCGCAAGCTAGCCCGAACACCCATGTTAAACTAAAAAAAAAAAACCTTTATATATGATATTTCAAGGCTTATTAACAACATCCATTACTACCTGGATAGATAAAAAGAATGTTTAGGAACTACAGGAAAACTAACATACTTGTCCACAACCACCTCTAAATTAACAAGGACACAAAGGGCCTATAAAGCAAAAGAACTTATGTTCAACACACTGCTGAGTTTGTTTGAAATTGTGGTAACGATGATAATTGAAAGTATTTTTTGCTTGGAAATGCATCAAACTGAATTTTTTTTATTTTTAAAAAATTATTTTTGACATCAGCACAACAAAACAATCTGAAAAATTAAAAAAAAATTCATTTTAAACATAAAAAAATTCAAATTTTTTAGAAACGCGGTGCCCAAACACACATGACGCAATTCCACACCGCTAGAAAATATATCTCAAAACTCAATCTAACTTCGGACTGTTGGTAGTGTTTCTGATACGTGTTACACCTTTTTTTAAGAAAAATGGTTTTACATTATTTTAAAATTTTTTTGATATTAAAAATAAAATTTAAAAAATAATATATATATATATTATTTTAATATATTTTCAAGTAAAAAAATATTTTAAAATATAAATTTTACTACAATTTCAAACACACTTCACTTCACAAATATTTAAGATTATGGATGTTAAGATATAATATGAGTTAAAATATGCACTTAGAATAAATAGATTAATGAAAATTTTAACCTATTTTTTTATGTTTGTATTTTTTATGTTAATTTGAATTGCTTTAACATGATACACTTTAAAATTTGTCATGAATCTTTGACATATATTAAAAAAAAAATTGATTCATAACTGAGTTGATGTTAAATAATAATAACAAAAATTAAGAACTTGTTGAGAATATTTGGATAATTTAATATGGATTCATTAACTAAAATTAACCACCCTTTCAATATATAAATTCCTCAAGTATATTTTCGTTGTTGTCGATTCTTGTTTTCTTTTGATTATTGATTTTTTAAAATTAAATTTTCCAGTAATTTAAATAATTGATTGTGTATTTGCATTTTATTTATTTATCAAAATAAACATATTCATATTAATATATTTAAAATAAAAAATAAAAATAAATATGATGTTACATACTATAAAATATATATTTAATTAGAAATTCTCATTGCATTGATTTATTTTAATTTCATTAACTTAATTTTATTTAAATTAATTAAAATTTAAAGAGATTTTATAAACTTGATTGTAGAATGTGCAAGTACCATGTCCATTTTTATCAAATAGGATCATCTTGGATTTTTTTTATCAAATCTAAAAATATATCTATTAAATTTTTCACCGGTGCAAATGCAATACATCAAAACCTCCTGCATGGAAATCTCAAATGTGATGCTATGCAATCTTTGAGATTTTTTTAGTTTTATTTTTAAAGATTGAGCTATTTCTTAGTAGTGGGTTAATTTCACCGGTTGCGCTACTACGTGTTATTGCAATTGAATTAGAGCAGATTAGAGAGGTGAAATACTGATATGTTATTGCGATTTTTGAAGTAATCTTGACACATACTATAAGAGATTTTCAGACTCTTGGGTACATTTCTTTCTGGTGATCAGTAGATCAATGTTTGACGTTCAAATCCCAATAACTTTGGTTAATATATATATATATAGCTTAGAACCATCAGCCATGTGTTGAATTTCAGGAGGTCGCAGTTCATCAGTCTACAGATTACCAAGAATTCTTACGTATACAAGCTCGAAGCTTACTCAACTAAAATGAGGTTTCGTGGCAACACAAAAATGAAGAAGAAGAAGAAGAAGACAAGACATTTTGGTTGTTTCCTGGTAGCTACCCCAGATACGTCGTAGCAGTGTATTTTTCCACGATGGTGCTTGCCTCCACGCAACAGTTTTGCTGTTCAATATATCATCTGACCACATTAAAGAAAAAAAACTCCAATTGACCCAATAACTTTGTTAACTCACGCATTACTTGATTGAAACCTTACCATCAACTTTTTTTTTTTTTTGAAATTTTATTTAAAAAATTAAACCCTCACGTTTTTTTCATAACCATTAAATAATTTATATTTTATGCTTCTTATAAACCCATCCCGGGCTAGATGAGAACTGACAGAAGCTGTGTGTATGCGTCATGCTTGCTTACGTACACTCCTGACGGATCACGATTTTTCAAACTCAACATGGTAATATATATTAACATGTTGAGTTTTGAAAAAAAAAAAAGTATACACACACACACACAATAAAAGTTAATTATTTTTTTTTAATTGTTCAAGACATCATTAAAATTGAATAATCTCCAACTATACATGTGCCAAAATGAATTAAAAAAATTTCTTTGGATTCATCAACATTAACAAATCTAAATTAATTACTTAGGTTTTGTGTGAAACCTCTAGAAGTCTTAGTTTACAATAGTTGTAGTTAATAGTGTCGGTGTTCATATATATAATACACACAAACACTAACATCGCCAGCTTGATTGGCGAGCGAGGAATTTGGTGAAGCACATGGAGGATGAACAGCTTGTCATGAAGGGCATTCACACTTACATGATGGCGCCGGGGTGCTGAGCATGGGAGGGGAAGAATGCTGCTATATAAACTGAAGAGTAGCTGTGGGCACAAGTATGTGGAGAGTATATATCTTCCATAACATACATTTTCCTAGCTAGCTATAATTAAGGTGCTTAATAAGTCACTTATTGTGAGGTCCAGATTTCAAATAATGAGTCACCACAATACCGACCAACCTCAAGGTAAAGTTATTTTTCCATAATTAAGTTACTAGTCTATCTTTTACATGATTAATTTATCAAGTTCATCGATTAAGGATGGGTTGCTAATGATCTTTCAGGAGCGTATCCACCACCGAGCCAGCAGGCGCATCCTCCTCCTCCTCCTCCTCCACCACAATATTCCTATCCACCACCAGCTCAAGGGTATCATCAAGGTCCTTATGTTGCCCCACCTGCAGCTAGTCACCCTATGAATAACGGTGCTCAACAGCCACCACCTCCTGAAAAAGAGAAGAAGAATAAATGGTAGTAATTCAACATTCAATAATTACTCTCCTAATTGTGGATCTAAATGAATATTGTGCATACACACACGAGCATGCGAGCATACATACATATAAATATACACACATTAATACTACATGCATATATATCTGATTTTTTTATTCTTTTTTTTTCTTACACAGTTGGCGTCGTTGTCTGTGTTGTTGTCTGGATTGTTGCTGCGAGTGCTTCTCCAGTATTTGATTTTGATGAGTGTGAGTCATCATTACTCAATCACATCTCTGGGAATTCATGTGGAAAATTGACCTGATTTGTTTGGTATCCATTTATGTAATATATTATATTTTTCATGTAATGTGAATTTTAATTATTTCAATTAAATATGGAACAATAATGGTGTTTTTCTTTCAAATTAATCTGTACTTTATATTAGTACCTGTGAATTTTATGTCATTATCATTTTTATTTTTTTTGTCAAATGCGTTATATATGTATAATTAAAAATGGTATAAAGATGTTAACATTAATTCCAAGACAATATAAATTACACCTGAAAATTTACACCAATATAAATAAATGGTTACACACAGAGTAAGAGATTTCAGGAGAGAATTTCATGAGAAGAGGGATTGTAAAAGAGAATAAGATAGAAAAAAAAAATCACAGAGACATGAAAATACTCTCTTATCCACCATCAACAAAGTTTCTCCAACCTCCCAAAAACACACCAAAACCCGTAACAAGCAAAGGTGAATCAACATAATTAACCCTTCTCTCCCAACCTCCATTCCTCCATGGAAGCAGCATGCATCGATCCATCACTACCTGGATAGATAAAAAAGAATGTTTTTGGAAACTACAGGAAAACTAACATGCCTGTCCACAGCCACCTCTAATTTAACAGGGACACAAAAGGCCTCTAAAACAAAAAAACTTATGTTCAACAAACTATGCCTGTTTTGGATTATGAAAGCGATAGTGGTTTAAAGTATTTTTCATTTAGAAATAAATCAAAATAAATTTTTTTTTTTTTAAATTATATTTGACATTAGCGCATCATAACAATATGAAAACATTAAAAAAAATTATTTTAAAAAAAAAATTCAAAATTTTTGGGAACGCGGTTTGCACCGCATTCCCAAACACACATGTACGAAGTTCCACACTGCTAGAAGATGTATCTCAAAACTCAATCTAACATCGGACCGTTGGTAGTGTTTCTGATATGTGGTACACCTTAATTTTTTTAAAAAAATAGTTTTACATTATTTTTAAATTATTTTGATATTAAAAATAAAATTTATAAAATAAAAAATATATATTATTTTAATATATTTTCAAACAAAAAAAATATTTTAAAATATAAATTTTACTACAATCTCAAACACTTCACTTCACAAATATTCAAGGTTATGGATGTTAAGAAATATATTTATCTTGATTTATTTATTAAGAGTAAAATAATATTTTTAGTTTAAACAGATTAATGAGAATTTTATTTTATTTTTTTATATTTTTATTTTTGTGTTAATTTGAATTACTTTAACATGACACACTTCAAAATTTGTCATGAATCTTTGACATATATTAAAAAAAAAATGATTCATAACTGAGTTGATGTTAAATAATAATAACAAAAGTTAAGAATCTTGTTGAGAATATTTGGAGATTTTAATATGGATTCATTAACTAAAATTAACCACCCTTTCAATATATAAATTGCTCAAGTATATTTTCGTTGTGTCGATCGATTCTTGTTTTCTTTTGATTATTGATTTTTTAAAATTAAATTTTCTAGTAATATAAATAATTGATTGTGTATTTGCATTTATTTATTTATCAAAATAAACATATTCATAATAATATATTTAAACTCAAAAATAAAAAGAAATATGATGTTAAATACTATAAAATAAATATTTAATTAGAGAGGTGTTAAAGGTGTTAGCTTAGGCATAGTTTTTAAACCCGGCCCGGTTCAAGGCTCGGGTTTCAGGTTTTAACCCGGTCACCCGGGTCTATTTTTTTAAAAAAAATCAAAACGACATTGTTTTAGTAAAAACAAAATAAAGTCAAAGGGTTGCAATTAGATTTTTTACCGTGTCTTTTCAGGTCATCCGGGTCACCGGATCACCCCGGATTTTGTTTTTCCTTATTTTTTCTTAAACTCGGTTCGGTTCTAGTTCCGGGTCGGCCGGATCCCAAGTCAACATGTCAAGCTGGGTCGGGTTTCAAAACTATAAGCTTAGATAAGTACGTATATGCTTCATATATATTAACATGTTGAGTTCAATCTGAAAAAAGATTAAAAAAAAAACACAATAAAAGTTAATTTCTTTATATAACTGTCCAAGACACCAATATTAAATTTTATTTTATTTTTAATTGTCCAAGACAATGTCATTTGCATTGATTAGAAGATCATATCTCGAATATGTGGACTGGTGATTATAAGACTCCAACCAGTAAAAGAGACAGTGAAGGATCAAGCTTAAGTAGGAATCAAGATTTGCAGTACCCTCTTGGAAGATAATATTATTTCGAACTAGCCATATATATATTTCAGGTCGTGCAGAAAAATAAAATATTTCATGCTCTTTTTCAAAAATTTCTAGTAAGACGCCATTAAAATTGAATAATCTCCAACTATACATATGCCAAAATGAATTAAAAATTTTCTTTACATTCATCAACAATAACAAAACTTAAATTAATGACTTAGGTTTTGTGTAAAACATCTAGAAATCTTAAGAATATGTTTGTTTTAATAGTTATAATTGAGGTTAAGGTTGGATACAGTACAGCCCAATTATACATAGCACTCAATCATAAAAACTGATTTTTCTTACTTTTTCTAACTTTTTTAGCGGCTCCATCCACAAAACACAACACAAACACAGAAATAAAGATATCTTAAGTACAATAATTGTTAATCGTGTTTCACGCACGCACGCACTAACATCACCTGCTTGACTGGCCAGGAATATGGTGACCCACATGGAGGATGAATGAACAGCTTGTCATGATCCAAGGGCATTCACACATATGTTTGGGAACGCGGCTGCGGCTGCGGCTGCGTTCCTAAAAATTTTAAAAATTTTTGTTTTTTTATTAAAATTAAATATGGTTTGTATGTTTTGGATCGTTTTGATGTGTTGATGTCAAAAATAATTTTTAAAAAATAAAAAACATCATTGACATGCATTTTGACACGAAAAGTTATTTGAAAAGCACTCGCAATCATACTGTCAAACACGCAGGTGCTGAACATGGAGGGGAAGGATGCTGCTATATAAACTATCAAGAGTAGGGAGCAAAAATATGTAGAGTATCTTCAACGCTATCCATAACATACATTTTCCTAGCTAGCTAGGTATAAGTTACTTACTGTGAGGTCTAGATTTCAAATAATGAGTCACCACAATACCTACCAATCTCAAGGTAAAAGTTATTTTTCCATAATTAAGTTACTAGCCTTTTACATGATTAATTTATCAAGTTCATCTATTAAGGATGGGTTGCTAATGATCTTTCAGGAGCATATCCACCACCGAGCCAGCAGGCGCATCCTCCTCCTCCTCCTCCACCACAATATTCCTATCCACCACCAGCTCAAGGGTATCATCAAGGTCCTTATGTTGCCCCACCTGCAGCTAGTCACCCTATGAATAACGGTGCTCAACAGCCACCACCTCCTGAAAAAGAGAAGAAGAATAAATGGTAGTAATTCAACATTCAATAATTACTCTCCTAATTGTGGATCTAAATGAATATTGTGCATACACACATGAGCATGCACGCATACATACATATACATATATATACATACATGTATTATGTGTATCTGATTTTTTTGTTCTTTTTTTTTACACAGTTGGCGTTGTTGTTGTGTGTATAGTTGCTGCAAGCGCCTCTACTGTTGGCGTTGTTGTCTGGATTGTTGCTGCGAGTGCCTCTCCAGTATTTGATTTTGATGAGCGTGATTCATCATTACTCAAATCACATCTCTGGGAATCCTTGTGGGAAATATTGACCTAATTTGTTTGGTATCCATTTATGTAATATATTATCTTTTTCATGTAATGTGACTTTTAATTATTTCAATTAAATATGCAACAATAATGGTGTTTTTCTTTCAAATTAATCTGTACTTTATATCAGTACCTGTGAATTTTATGTTTTTGTCAGTTGCGTTAAATCAATATGTATAATTAAAAATGGTATAAAGATGTCAACATTAATTCCAAGACAATATAAATGATTATCAAGAGTGTTTCAGCTTATTTTTTAAAATTATTTTGGAAAAAAAAGCAGGAAAAAAAACAGCAGAAAAAACCTAAATAATATGCTCTAATAAGACCTACAACTACGACCTTGAGAAGCCATGATATTGTACCCAGATCTTGATATCTGTTAGAAAATAATATAAATCATATTTTAGGATTTCACTTAACAATTTAAGTTATTGGGTTGAGATGGTTTTTTGATATGGTATCAGAACCTTAATAACTAAACGATCACGAGTTCGAATCTCACTATTCCTATTTATTTGATAAAAAATTAAACACAAGATAATATGGGTCTGTACAAGTTTCAAGTTCAAAGGGTTTTTATTTAAGAAATATGTTAAAAAATAATATAAATTATATCTTAAAACATCAACTAACAATTTAAATTATTGGATTTAAATGGTTTTTGAAAACATCAACTCTAGAAAGCATCAATAATCTTCATGTCCAAGTGACAGCTCATTTTTCCATAGAAAGATGTAGTAGCAGCAAGGAAATAACAAACACAGTCTAGTCCTGGTATGATTCTGCTCCTTCTCTATATTTTTAAATGCTTTTCGTTTTGATGTTTAATGATTGTTATAACACAATGAAATCATGGAATGGATGGTGGGGGCAGTAATTATTTACCTGTACACCTCCTTTTATTTTGGTCGGACTTTTTTTTTCTTGGCTAGAAAGACTACAAACGATATTTTTATCATGACGAAGGTCTAGTCTGGGTAAGCAGTGAGCTGTCAGGCTGCTTTTGTTTTCTGCTGGTTTTTGTGTTTGAAGTGAAATAAATGAAGCAAAATGTTTGGTAAGAAATAAAATCGTGTTTTA
>Ga0325403_1005635_pt1 | contig 11842 bp, 8 predicted proteins | sample PopdelMetagenome_19_FD_205665 | JGI IMG/M metagenome (GOLD analysis project Ga0325403, IMG submission 205665) | Populus deltoides microbial communities from Bellville, Georgia, United States - Xylem-PdKOR-R4 | ecosystem: Host-associated > Plants > Phyllosphere > Stem > Wood/Secondary xylem...
AGGAAATTTACCTGCTGGAATAGTTCAGTTATAAGAAGTGTGTGACTTAGCACCTTCCTTGTCTTCATTATCCGGACAATCGCGGCATCAACCTGGAATATATTAAGTAATTATTACAAACATTAAAAGCAGCAAGTTCACAACTTTGTTAAATGTCCATCACCAGAAACTGTTTTAATAAAAATGGAACTTGAGTGAAGGTTAACCTGGTATTGACGATCCTGAAATACTCTCTCAGTGGTGCTTGTGTTCTCCTCTACGGTTTCCTTCATCTGGATCGCATTTACCTGCATCCCCAAACAACTGTTAGCTTAAACATCCAAAATCCAGCTAACAAAGGAAAAGCACAGCACTTGACTTCACAAGGTCATTCTTGGCATTAGCCATGCTTATGCAAGTCAGACAACATGCTATTATTACTATAGATAGGTATGAAACAGACATACCTTTATTCGATAGAGTGGAGCAGCAAATCCTTCATTGAACACAAAGGAATCATCATCCTCCACATCCCTCCCTTTGGGCAGCTGTAAACCATAAATTCTATAATATTAAGGGGAAGAGACAAGGAAAACTCAACATTTAACAATTTTATAAGCATTAGTAAGAACTCAAACACACAAAAATCATGATGCATATAATCATCACCTACCTTCTGCAGGACACGAACTTTTCCACACGCCAGAGACTGCAAAGTCCTTCTAAGTTCCTTGTCTTCTATGCCAGTGGAGTCTTTGATATCTTGAAAACTAAGCTTTTGGGCATCATTAAACAGCATCAGAACAACAGTCTGGAATAGAAGGGACAGGATGGTAAGCTATTAGAACAAATCCACCTGTGCAGGTCGCATCAATAAAAACAAATGACAGTAAAAGACATCAAAAGAGCAATGCATTGAAAACTAAACAAGACCGACCTGAAATAGAGAAACTGCCAGCTCCTTTTTACCTTTCGGAAACTCAGCTTTCAACACACAATGACCCAATGAATTTTGCCACATTAAGCGTCTTCCACTATACTTGCTTAAGTAGAATTCTTTGAATATATCCTACACATAAGGCAATTGTTTATTCAATATTTTAGTAGGTGGAAACGGAGAGAAAAAAATCAGTATCTTGTGCATTACCTGATAAACGTTCAGCTCATGAGGAAGCCTAACATCCATGGGTGGATATGTGGGCCAGTACCTGCAGAGAAACCAACCAAACATAAATTAAACTTCTGTTGGAAATAAGGGACTAAATATACAAAAATTTCAATCAAATACAGGCTATTAGGCTCTAAACCTACCCAGTAGTTAAGACATGTACACTCATTTCAATTCCTGATGGAAGTTTAGTCCTGGCCTGAGATGATTGTTTAAAGGACTCGTTTATCTCCTTTGACAGTTCAATATCCTGAAAAAGTAACACCAAGAAAAAGCAAGTGGTAAATATGTAGCCATTTTCATCATTGGTAACCCACCCACATGACATTACTAAATTAATAAAAGAGAAGACATTAGGATTTAATAGCCCACAATAGCATAGAACGCACTTCTAATGGGCTATATAAGAAATTCAAAGCAGTAGTTGCTCCCCAACAAATCAAATTCAATAAACAAAAATCCATGTATGAAACCAGCATCAAACTGCAAGAGAAATTTTCTTTCTCAGGAAAACAAATGTTCTCATTATACTAGTACATTACATTTAAATTGACTCTTTAAGTTCATACTCTTACCTCTCTTAACACTCGTACCAACTACCTTGAAGTAATAACATGACCCTGTGTCACTCTCATGAAGTCCAATCAAGCACCATTTCAACAAAATTATATACACGTGCAACAGTCAAGAAATGTGTGTTACAGTCACAAGATGACCTACCTCATTGTTTAGAATTAAAGGTAACATTTACTGTTTGTCTTCTATTAATTCCATTTTTACGTGTGCATGCATGATATGTCAGAGGGATTGGGCATGCTTGTGAAAAAGGCAAACGTAGCACATGTGCTGACATTTTACACTACTAGTGCAATGCGGCAAAACTGAAAGCGGGTGAGAGGGATATAAAGTTCGCTCCATGTTAATCTTAGCAACCAGTTCATATTACCACCTCTTGTTAGTGTCCCATCATGAATGCATTCTTGGAGGCATGAAAGCTTCACAAATTACGTTGGCTAAAAATAAACTACTTGATACGGTTCAGCCATGGATTTCTCATGAAGGGCCTTCGATTTTGTGCTTGAGTTTGATGGGGAGGCCATTCGGCCAAAATTATGTTAGTTTTTTCTTGGAATTTAGCTTGTGTTCCATACGGCCATGATAGGTTTTTGGAATGGGATAGTTTTAGCTAGCCTTGGTTTATGCATGATGATGGGATCAGTCCAATCTCTTTGATGGTTTATTCGGTCAAATCAAGTCAGCCCATGTATAGGTCTAATTTGGGCAGCAAAGTAGGCTTATTGGGAGCTTGTACTAGGTTTGATTTTGGTTATATTATGAGTATGAGTTTAGGCCACATGGGGTCCAAAGTTGGCTTAGGCTAATTAAGATATTAAGATTCTTACAAGAATCAAAAAAATATTCTTCTAAAATTGAAAGGAAAATACGTTTATTATTATCCCTATTATTTAGGAGAATATTTAGCAAAAAAGGAGGAAGTTTCTTAGTCATGCAAGGAAACTAAAGGAGGCTGTCAGATTTGAATCCTAGACTTGGAATGATTATTTAATGCTAAAGATTTGATTCTCCTAGTCAAAGAAGGAAAGTAATGGGCGGCTACAAAGAAGAATTTCTAAGAATGTATTCCATGTTCTGAAGGAAATCCTAGTCCAACAAGGAAAGAAAACTTCAATTAAGGCCTCGTTTGTTTGCTGGAAAGTAGTTTCCTTTTGGAAAGTGAATTCCGAGAAAGTGAATTATTTTCCGATGTTTGGTAGTGTAATCGAAAATAAGTTGGAAAACATTTTCTAGTGTTTGGTTATGTCATGAAAAATGAGCTGGAAAATAACTTATTAATGTTTTATTTTTTTCAAGTTTATTAAAATAATGAAGAACAAATCTTACAAATTAAAAAGTTAAATGAGAATGAAATTGAAAAAAATATAATTTAATAAATTATCTCAAATAAAATAAATAATAATCAAAATAATAGAGATCAAATCTAAAAAATAAAAAAATTGAAAGATGAAGAAATTAAAATAATAATAATTAAAATTTCATAAATTATTTCAAATAAAATAAATAACAATCAAAAGAATGAGGACCAAATTTGATAGATAAAAAATTTCAATTAAAAAATGATAAGGGAAAAGCAAATAACAATTATAAAAACAAGGACCAAAGTTATATAAAAATTAAATTGTAAGGGATGAAATTGAAAAACAAATATTCAAAACAAAACATATATAGCAATCAAAAGTTTGAAGACCAAATTTGATATAATCAACATATAATATGACATTTCTAAATTTTTCACAACTTCCGGAAAGTGTTTTCCACCATAAATAGAAGGAAAACACTTTCCTGGAAACCAAGCCAAATTTTCCTTTGACTGGAAAGTGTTTTTCGTTGACCAGAAAGTGTTTTCCTTTGACCAACTTTTCTAATGGCAAACAAACACAGGAAAGTTTGGAAAGTGGTTTCCCAAAAACCACTTTCTGGGATATAAACACACCTTAAATTCCTATTCAGATCAGAGTTCCTAGCATCAAAAAGACTTTAAAAGCTGGCTAAGCAATTCTAGAGTATCTAGGAAGGTGGATCTCGGCCAAAAGTTACTTAAGCTAGTGAATTAAGATATTTTTCTTGTTTTTCTTTCTATTATATGCGGCATCGACAAGCTACTATTCAGACTTGTTGTTTTCATTATTATTTCTATGTTTGAGCTTAATTAATACTTAGGTTTTCAGCTAAGATCCAAAACTTGTTTGGATCAAGGTTTGAGCTTACTAGTAAAAGTTTTGGGTCAGTTTTTTAAGTGACATCAATTCAGCCCACAAGAGTAGATTCATTAGGATTAATTTCTCAAAACTATTTAAACACATGTAAAGCCTAAATTTTGAAAGAAAGAAAAAACTTTCAAAAGAAAAAACTTTTAATGAATAATACTTTTGAACTTTTCAGTTTTAATATGAGGAAGATTTTTGCATTCTTTGGTTCTTAAACGAATTGAATCTGACTTGTCAAAAATTAACTAGCTTCATGGTGTCATTTGACTTCATTCCAATAGTGCTAGTGCTGTAAGACAAGTTTCCATTGTATCACAATCCTATCAGACCTTTTTCAGCTTTCCAAAATCAAATCTCAATCTTAATTATAGGTTGTGTGACCATGTAATCACGAGGTTCGCATCACTACCATCCTCTTTAGAAGTTTCAATGAGAAAAATAGAACAAACAAGAATCTAGAATGAACTTAAATAAATAGTTCAGACCTTAAACATTCCTTCAAGCTTGTTTGTAAACTGGCTGCCACATTCAGTCTTCAGCTGCAATGACAATGCAAACATATTAATTTGATTGATAGAAAAAAATTACTTGGTGAAACATGCACTCGTAAAAATTGCCATGCTTAACCTTAGATATCATAGATTTCTCCGCATCAATAGAAGCACTTTTTCCCAACAGCAGTCTTTTTGCAAGATCCTTCTTATAAAATGCTTCAAACACATCCTTACCCTTCATAAACAAAAAGATTAAAAAAAAAAAAAGATAGACGTGTCTAACATCATTTTGTTTCCCAAAAGACCAGAAATATGATAGTAATGAAAAATCTGTTGAGCTAGCAGAAAAAATACTTTCTTTAACACCAAGACTACCTGAATAAACCTGAACAAAACCAAAACTTTTTCAAGTGTACCCTCCAACTCCTCCTCGGAAGTACCCTTGTTCCCAGCACGAAGCTTCTCATCCAAAAATTTTGCTATCAGCTCAGCAGGATGGTTCTATCAAATGGAGAACAAAATTGGATATTTAGGCAGGAAGTTGAAAACAACACTATAGAATCAATTTTGACAACTGAGTAATCAAAAACTCATGGCACTCAGAAAAACAACAATTTATGGAATTTCATCATCTAAGATTGACATTAACAATTAGATAAATAAGCATGTGCCAAAAAATTTTTGCCAATAAATAGAGGAACCCTCAAGGATACACATTCCCATGATGAAATCAACTGTAAGCAGAAACACAGTTTAAAAAAAAAAAAAGAACAATATAGACAGCACTATCAAGAATAATATACATTTCTTTTGGTGTGGAGTGTGAGGTTATGTTATTTATATCTTCAACAAGAAATCACCACATTGCATCATGTCAATCTCAGATGATGAATCATCATAAGAGCATAATGAAAGTGTACAACCTCCTTGCACAGAAAGAATACAAGTTGCATGAAATTTCATTGCTTGTGTTTATGCATACATGCAAAACATCTAATAATATGCCAGATATAAATCCCAGGAACGGAACAGAAACGGAACAAAGAAGAAGAAAAACAAAAAAGGAAAAGAGCAGTGATGATCACGAGTACAAATGACCATCCCACAACTGATCTATTATTGCCTAAATATGTATTTCCATAAATTCAGTGAAATTGTTTTAACATTACAATCTAATACTAGGGGGGATTTTTCAGTTGGTCATTAACTTAGCAGCTGCTTAGCCTTGTTATGTGGTTGCAGCCAACATAGGTGTCAAATAGCCCAGCCCTTGTCATGATTCTTTATATTTTCTCACAAAAAACAACTAAAAGCCGAGTTAAACAAAAAAAAAAGTTGGGGAATGTTTTTCCCTATGGCTATTGTGTGACTATTAGACAGAAAAACCACCAAATATCCTTCCAATACAATTTTCTTGGCTGATCATTGGACAAGTATATTGTAGAACTCAAAACAATTTCAATTATTGAATACCGACTTTCCCACGGTAAAGAAGTTGGATAGTTCAACCTCCTCTCCACCTCCCTTTCTTCCAAGAAGAAAAGAATAATTCCATTAATAGTAACAGGAAGAGGATAGCAATAACAAGGACCATGCACTCCAAATGATTTAGTTTTTCTTTCTTTCTTTTTCTTTTTTCTACCCAAATATTCAGTGTGTATCCAAATTCAATGATAGATAATACTCCATGCATATCCTCTAACATCTATAAGGAAGCAGTGCATCAGGGGAGGCCTTTCCAAAGGATAAAAAAAATGTACATGAAAAGTTTCTAGAAAATTTTGGCTCTTTCATTCATAATGAGAAATGCTGAAAGGACTTCCAATTGAAGAGCAATGCATCGTACTTTTCCATAAGGAACAATGAGTACAAGGAAACCCACTCAGTAGAAACACATAATAGACAAGGACATTTTCTATTATACATGTACGAAGACTCATGCACAATTTGGCTTGCTACTTGCACAACAATGCGATGAGTTACCAGACTTGGCAAAGTGGCCAACTATAACTTGCTCTAAACTGATAAAATTACTGCCTAATTATACATACCATCTTCAAAGGAATTTCTGACACTGGTAGATATTTACTTCATGCAAGAGCCAATTTAGTCTCTATGCCATAGCTTTTCCACAACCTGATCACTACATTCCGAAACCCTTCATAAAGATAAAAACCTAGAAATTCTCTATTTTCCCAAAACCTAGCCCTAGTGTTGTTAAAAGTGCAACTTTGGTGCTAGACACAAAGCTAGGAGGCCAAAACACTTCTCAAACCCTGGGTGAGGCGCCTTCAACTAGGATTCCAAAGGTCGCTCAAGAAGCACAGAAAAAGATTGAAAAACAAAACACATGGCTAGGTGAAGATGCCACCTGTTTCTTTTTCATATCAAGTTTTACAAGGGCATGCGATTGTTATTTAAAAATTTACGTGATTTAATTTATGATCTACAGTGGTTTGACAAAAAAAAGGTGACACTTTTAACGACTTTCTTATAAATAGTACAGTTACCCGGTATATTTTGTAAGCAAAGGATAGAATGATTTGTGATGTTTTTTTTCCCAAGAAACCGAGAAGAAAAAAGGAAAAGATAAATTATCATACATTAGGTATTGTAGGCATGTGCCTTGCTTTGTTCAAGTATACAACGCTCCAAGAGCCCTTAGCAGTTAACTTATCTAGTGCTATCAATAACATTTGCCAACCAATAAATAAGCTAGTGCAACATTTCTCAACCAATAAATAAGCATTTGTAGAGCCTGTTTGGTATTGATGAGTTGTGCTATGTGGCTAGTGTGCTGAGGTGTGAAATGAAAGTGACACCAAAAAAGGCAATTTTTGGTAACTGCTATGTATTAAAAATATTATATTTTTACTCGACAGACCCAACAGTAAGTTGCCTTGCTTTTGGTTGAACAAAGGGGTACCTTGCTTTGATCCAAAAACAAAGTGGTGCCCTTACAAAGAGGCTAGTGCTTTTCTTTTTTCCAAGACAAGCACCCTAACCAAACACTGTGTTAAGAACCAAAAGCAGCTAAATGAAGCTGAGAGCAATGCCAAACAGACTACTCCCCCGCCTACATCAAAATACTAGGAGAATCTCACCCTATGATATCTCAAGAAAGATATTACAGGGTAAATCATATCAGGGGACATTTTTGGAAAGGAGAGGCATATTATTAATGCATCACTTTGATAGAAGACTAGCATATTATCCCAATATCAATTTTGACTGAACACTAGTCTGATTCTGACAATTCATGATGTGTCATTTTGGTGAATGACACTGCAAATGCAAATAACTGCACAATTAATTTTAAAGAAAACTTAATCCAACTCTGATCACTTTAATATTTCCATTTTTATTGCAAATTCTACCATTAACTACGTCAGATAGTTATGTATATATTGAAAATTCCACCATTCAAATACTTCAGATATGTCTGAAGCCCAGAGAAGATTTGTCTTAGTTTCAGAAAATCTGCAAACTAAGAGATAAGAAACTTGGTGACATTTCTTAACAAATATGTTTAAGCCTGCCTTTATTACATTTCAAGTGTTTTAAGCAAAAGAGTTAGGACATTCATGGAAAAGTTCAATGGCTCTCATTTTACCTCTCTTACCTGCATAACTTTTAAGATCTAATAATTGCTTTTAACAAAAAAGTTCAATGCATAATCAGTGGACGCATGTAACAAAAAGATGAACAAGCCTACCATTTTCTGGCTAGTTTCATTCATATTTTTTTCTCCACTTAGTCTTTCTAAAAGGTATGCATTGTCATTCACTTGTTTATTGCTTACTTTCTTAATTCATCATCATTTACCTTCTATTTTATTTGTCCTTTCATTTTCTTCCAACATGACAATGGTGAAAGCTTAGTATAGATTTGAACCCAACTTTTTGTGGGGTTTGATTATCTGAAATCTACTGTAAATTGGATGCAAAAAAGTATTTCATTTTTTTATTCTTTTAGAAATTTTCAATTACTTTTTTTAAGGATATTTTTAATTTTTAATAAGATTTTGCAGTAATCTCATACAGCACACAGGTGATAAGCTTACTTTTACATGTTAATAGTAGGATCTAGTACTGCAACCAATTACGATCAAACCAACAGAGCGATAGACTAACCTGACGAAGATTAATTAAATGCTCATATGCATCCTTTATGGTGATGCAAAATCCTTCATTCTTGGAGAAGCTTTCTTCCCATATTGAATCAAGACAAGCCTTAAACTCTAACAAGGAGGAAACCATATCTTTGTCTTTCTCTTCATCCACAACCATGCCCTGCCCGGTTCTTCGGATGTACATGCTAAGGGCCTGCCTTAATGATTCAAGGGCATTGACCCTTAAGAACAGTGAGTAGATCCTCTTAAGGTCCTCAATCCGATGTCCATTCATAAGCATCATGAACCCCTGGACAGATCAGGGAGACAAATAATTATTCAAGCAACACAAATAGATTGCTCTTTAGAAGGAGGCTATGTATAACTAAAGGACATTTGCACCTTATCAAGAATAGCAGATATATGGCGTTCAAGTAGCTGCCTTTCTGCAGTTGCTATTAGTGGCTTTTTAGTGCTTGAATCAAGGTAAATCTTGCATCGATCTTGTTCTTCATTCAATCTCGACTGCAGGAATATGTGACAAATCAAATTTTCCAGCAGTTAACAAATATTAAGTAACAGAAATGACATAAAAGCTGTAGCTAAAACTAAAATTGATTTTCATAACTACTTTAATCCCGAATAATATCAGAGGAGAAACAAAAGGCACCTCCACATGCTTCAAGTAATCCGGAACATCTGACTGCTGCATGTATGTCATGCCTTCGGCAGCATAAAATTCAGATGTGCACTCAAGGAATGGTCTTTCAAAACTTTCTGCATAAATTCCTAGTGAAGTGAACATCTTCAAAAGATGGCCAAGGGGTTTCCTATTAACTGTTTCACCTAATCTGCAATCACAAGAAAAGGATCTCTATGAAGTGTCCAAGAAGGAAAAAAAGTTATGATACTTCAAAACACTCCAATAATCTAATGTCACAGAGTTCTCATTTGCAAGATTTGTGACCACTCCAATGATTGACCTCCAATATCGTAATAGAAAACAAATTTCCTTATTCCAATCTATGGGAAAGAGAGTGGATGTTTTACTTTCAATTTGATTTACAGATTAGTTTTCACTTATTTTGACAATTCATTTTTTGTCACTCCATATTTAATAATCCAATTGGAGAATGAAAGCATATCTTTACGTTACAGATTGCAAGGAGTCTGCATTCCAGACATGTGTTGACAATGGTTCATCAAACTTGACTCTTAATAGTAGCTCAGTTAATTGTAGAATTAGCTTTGAAAGAAATTTAAAGCACCCCATACACATACAGGACATTAAAGTTTCCCAGACATGTGGAACCCATTGACAGAAAACTAGAAACCAGAAATATATGTTAAGACTAATATGTTAGTTTTTAGAAGTACCTTTCCCTCTCAATCATTTGCAAGAGGCCGGTGACAGTTTTGTGCTCAACTTCAGGAGACAAAGAAAGATGTTTTCGGAAAAGCTGCAAACCCATGTCCCACAATGAACGTGCATTTGGAGTTTGTTTCACATATGTTCTGTCCAGATACAAGGCTATACTACGAATCATCAACATCTGGTCACAAAGATCATGCCAGCACTCCTCAACAAGCTTTAAGAAGACCACCAAATCCGGGCTTTGACCAACCAAGGATTGTAATGCTGCAGATATATGTGTTTCACACTCTTTTTCAATACGCAGATAGAGATTTCCCCCCAACTTATGCAGACAAAGATCATTGACAGCCTAAAAAAAACAGGATGATTAATACCAAAACCAATAAAAACCAAATTCGCATTGACAAATTGCTACATTGAGTTGAAACAAGGGTACAGATCATACAAGGAGAAAGAAACATAGGAGTACATACTTGATAAAGCTTCTCCAAGTCACAAGGAGCTGGTTGTTTCAAGAATATAGCCTTAATAGCTGACTGCAGCTTTGCCCATGTGGCCTCCTCAAAATTTGTAGGCAGAGTTGGTTTAGCTTCACGAAAAAAATAAAATCAGCTAAAGGTGAAACATACCTGGCACAGAATTTTATTACGATTTGTAATTCCAGAATCTAGATTTCAATACTGCTACTAAATCCAACCCCATTCATTCATAATCACAGAAAAACCATAAGTAAAAGAAAAAAGCTCATTAAAGAAGAATGACACGCCAATTCATCAATTGCATTAATGTGTACAAATTATTTCCTTAAAATTCATTCAATCTACAATTATTTTCATGCACGAAAATGAGCTCGTACAATTGAGCTAGATGAGTGGGGGCTCAAGAAAAAGTGTTGAGAGGGAGAGCTTAGTTAATGAGAACAAGAAGTGATGTTACCCCGACATATAATCGAATGAAAAAAAACAATACTAGATATTTCCAAGCTTTTGACGTAACATGTATACATGTACAAAACCAACCTTAAAGAGTATAGAAACATTCCAAGTTACAAAGAGTTCATGTAACCAAGGTGCAAATCCTTAGCAGCAGCAATTTGTATAAATAACAAATTCCGAAAGAAGCTAATTGAACTGCAATTAATTACCCAGATCCAAAATAGAAAGAAAACATAGGGTTTTCTGTTTACAATTGCTTAGCTCACTCCTAAAATGAAATCAAACAACCAAATTAAGCTATGCAGTACCGAGATCCCAATATCCAAACAAATTCTACTCTCCACAACCAACATGTTATCCACATTAATTTAGTGGTTTATATAAGCAAAACCCTTAAATCATGCAAGCGAATTGAGCAGTTGTTACCCTTGACGAGCTTAATTACGAGCTTTTTAGCGGGTTGTGGAGGGGTGGCTTTTTTGCGAGATAAATTAGCAGCGGCAGGAGGAGTGCGGTAGTCGACGAGCTTGAGATCGTCGTCGAGAGACATGGAAGAAGGATCGAAGACGACATCGTCAGAGTGATAGAGGCCCTTTTTGTTGTGGTCGAGAGGAGAACAGGCGGAGGCGGCCTGGGACTTGGCCTTCTTCATTGGAAGGAAATTATTTGAGGCGGAAGTGCTTGCTGTGCTAGTGCTGGCTGTGGCTGAGCGTTTGGTGGGGAGAGACATTAACAAAATAAAGTGATCTCTGTATTTATCAAGAGGGCATCGTTTTGTATACTATCACCTAGACAGAAAGAAGGGAAGATAGAAAAGGAAAATAAAGATTTCAGAAGAAAATAGAAATCGGCCAAAAAACACAGCGACAAGTAAAGTTTGAAATATATCATGATTGGAAAATAAAGTCATTATTGATGAGAAACGCAATATTTTTCAAAGAAATTGTTAAATGGGACTCACGCAAATTACAATGGGCAATGAGATGAGAAAAAA
>Ga0325403_1005644_pt1 | contig 11834 bp, 9 predicted proteins | sample PopdelMetagenome_19_FD_205665 | JGI IMG/M metagenome (GOLD analysis project Ga0325403, IMG submission 205665) | Populus deltoides microbial communities from Bellville, Georgia, United States - Xylem-PdKOR-R4 | ecosystem: Host-associated > Plants > Phyllosphere > Stem > Wood/Secondary xylem...
CCTTCAAGTTCTTTACCTATGCAAATCTAAACATTCAAACATACCTTTTTCTTTTAACTCAATCAAAGCTCTACGTAGCATTTGATATCATAATAATTCTATAATATAAATTAATATCTTAATACAAATTCATTAAATGTGGAGTACTAACTAAACATAAGGAATAATATTAATTATAATTAAAAGAGCAGGTTTTAGAAGTCCAATAAAAATGACTTGCTAACAAAGCTACATGCCTGAAAATAATAAATAATGAAAGGGTAAATTCAACAACTTAGTGAGTAAATAACATTCAATATACACCTACAAAGTAATACAATAAAGAAGAATATATATAAGTTTGGCTTTATGCTTTTACAGGAGAATTTCACAAGTAAGTCATAATAAGAAATATCATTAGGTAAGGCTCATTAGAAAATTAAAATGCAATGAGTCTGACGCTCCAAACTGTGAAATGATTAGTCACTATAGGTTGGTGACTCTCTCGACCAACTAGGATTCAGAACTACGATGTGCACAAAGACTAACACTACTCCTGTTAGAATGAGTATTCTGATTTGCATACCATATGGTCATAATCAAACAAATAAAATCATTATTATAGGCTCAACTCATGCACTTAATCAAATAAGGAGCTATCAATTCAGATGTACATAATATCTCATATCAAGAAATCAGTCTCAATGAATGATTATGCTTTATCATAAATAAGAGATAATAAGCAATATATACTACCAAAAAGCATGATCCATTTCATATTAACAATTCAAACATCTATGTTATTCCTCTTGCATATGGAATATTACTCACTCACCTGACTTAAAAGTAGAATGAACATAGAAACAGATATTTGTTGCAACCCAATTTTTGACCCATGTATTGATAAATTTGCAAAAAATAAAAAATAAAATAAAGGTTTACATGTGGCGATAACATAAAGCATCAGGGCTAATATCAAGGAAGCAATATGTTAATGAGATAATTACTGAATCATATATAATTACTGCAATATAAAATACCATAGATATATGATTTGATTCGTGCTGATTATGAAAAATAATCACTGCAATATAAAATACTATATATATAGGATTTGTTGGTGCTGGTTATAAAAAAAAATCTCTGCAATAATTATTGCAATATTTCCTTAAATAGCATGTGTTGAGATTTTCTATATAAGTGAACCTCTAGCTATATGCAGGGGGAGAAAATTTACAAGGGGGCAATTTTGCACAATTAAGAAGAACAACAAAAAACCCTAAACCACAAGAAAAATCCTAAAGCAAAAAAAAAAAAACCTAGAAACCTAAACCCTTCTTCTCCTTCCAGTTGCTGTTTTCCCTCTCTTTTCTTTTTGAAGTCGCCCCCTCTTCCTTAACCAAAACCAGAGAGAGCCAAAGACCCGGCCAAGACCTGCCCTCTGCACATAAGCCTCTCATCTCCTTTGTTTCCCGGATCTCCATTTTCATTTCCACAAGATAGCCCCTCATCTCTCTTCGAAACCCGAGCAAACCCGACTTTCCTCTTCCAGTCGCTACACCAACACCCGCCGATCTGTCCTTTCCTCCTCCTCAACACCGCAGACCTTCCCATTTCCTCAACAAACCTTTCTCTCTCTTAGCGGTCTCTCCCCACCTTTCCCTCTGTTTTTGCTCCTACTCTTGCCCCTTTTCTGGCTGTCGCTCTCTCTTGCGGCCAAGACAACACCGCCACCCACTAACACCGGAGACCAGCCCCATAGCTGTTCTTTTCTTCCTCAGACCGAACACGGCGGCAGCCTCTGCTGTCTTTCTTCCCAATTTTCTCTCAACCTCACCGTGCATCAGCGTCTCCTTCCCCGCCAAGCATCGATTGAGCCATCACCCTCCTCCGGTATCCTTAATAGTAATGTCCAAACAATAGCCCGAAGCTACCCAACCGCCGAATCTGCTACCCGGAGAAGAAAAACCAATGTACCAAGAGAAAGAGAGAAACCAGAAGAGAACATATCTAAAAAGGGTGGAAGAACCAAAACTTTGCTTGCTTTTTTTCTTCTTTTGCAGGTGATGGTGGTTATCACCGCCGGTGCAGAAAGGGAGAGGAGGAGAAAACATACCAGATCCACCGATCTCCTGGGCTTTGCTCGCGGCGGCATGTGAACCCACACTGCCGCTAGTGACGACAGCGTGTGGAGAAGACGCGCCGCCATTGTTCCGGCGGTTTAGAAGACTTCCCAGCAGTTTTCCTGGATTTTTAGGGGCTATTTTGTAATTTTTGATTTGTGTGATGTGTTGTTTGATTTTTTTTGAATTTTGGTGATTGGTAACATGTAAATGTGGGCGTATGAGAAAAACATAATAAAAAGAATGTGTGTGTGTTTTTTTTGTAAGTGTTAAAAAATCAAAAAAGAAAAAAAAAGTGTTTTTATTTGTATATAATCAAATAACCGGAGGACAAATAAAATCATGTTGTATTTCCTGTAAAATGTAGAACATGTTTCTATATTTTTTTGGGATTTAATAATTGATTTATTAAAACCTTAAGAATTTGATTAATATGTGGTTTGTTGATTTTAATTATGATTAAATATGATGTTTGTGTTTCTGACAAAGAAAATAAAAAAAATGTTTTTGTGTGTTGCATACGGCCACTACCCTAACATGTTTTGAATGTTTTTTTATATAAAAAAACAAAACAAATATTTGAAGTTTTGAAAATGTGTTTTCGCATGGATTTCTTAAACACAACAAAAATTATTTTCTTGCATTTCTGGATTTTACAACATGTTTGTAAAACTCCAAAGGGCATTGGTCAATATTTCAAAAAAATACAAAAATCTTATTTTGTAGGGAATTTATTTATTATTCACCGTTAATGTTTGGATAAAGAAATTCCAAAGGGATGAATATCAAAAATATTATTGGGAATAACTGGTTATTATTCACTATTAATAATTGGATAAAGAAACCATAAGTGGTAAATATCCAAAATAATTTTCTAGGAATAATAAGTCATTACACATCCTTGAAAGAAGCCTTGATTATAATTAAGGACATTTCAATTTTTTACTCTACGGTTTACGAGCCGTGAGAGTATAAAACATTAAGGCAAAAATAGGCTTTTAAAACGCCCTAAATTTCCTTAGATTTTTGTCCCTCTTCCTTGCGATTTACGAGTCGTAAACTCTTGAAATACTAAGGGAAAAAGAGCTTTTAAAGCACATGGAATCTCCTTGGATTTCTATCTTAATAAATTTAGTTTAAATCAAACCTAGGCAAACCAAACATGAAGCAACTTACCTTAGGTAGGACGTATTAGGGGTGCTAATACCTTCCCTTTACAAAACCAGTCCATTACCTTAGAATCCCTGAAAGACTAGTTAGGGTTCCTAGTGATCAAAATACTAGGTGGCGACTCCTTTATTCACAAAAACAAAAACCCTGAAATCAATTGAGGGTCGCCGCAACACCGCGTTCCATCACGAGGGTGCAACAATATCGATGGAATCCTACTGATGCCTATTAAGTGAAATATCTAGAGTATATAAATATGAAAGAAGACATACTCAAAATGACTTGAAGTAGATAACATAAGAGATTACAACTCTAATATTAAAGACCAAAACATAATTATAAAAACAAAACAAATTCCATTCGATTGTTCCCAAATATATCTGAAACTAATAGAACTTAAAAAAGTCGTTCAACCTTCATTGTTAGGTCAACTGATCGACTGAAACTTACCAAATGGTTGACCAAAACTTACCAATCGGTTGACCAAAACTAACCCACTGGTCGATCAAAACTAGTCAAGCCAATCGGTCGACTAGTTGAACGAGATTTTAGAATCCCGATCCACCAGTCTCTCCAAAAATGGCAGATCTCTAATTTCAACTAACACCTCAAAACCCTATAACAATTAACCTTTAGCACTTCAATTAACCCATTAATTAAACTCAAAAACATAAACTTCAAAATTCTAAATCTTAATTAATTCAAAACCATAGCTAATAACAACAATTATATATATCAAGGTATAAATCTTACCTTAAACACTTATTTTCTCTAACTTCCTTCTTTTTCTTTTATCTTTCTCTCTCATTTCTTCTTTTTCTTTCCCTCTCTCAGTTCTCTCTTCAATTTCTGATTTCTCTCAATCTTTTTTTGTTTATCTCTTTCTATTTATATTTATCAGCTTTTATGCAATTACCAAATTACCCGTCACCCATTTATACCTATTGTCTATTCCTCCAAGGGCATTGTTGCCATTTCCTATTAAAACCTTTCATTTCTTTCAAAATATTACACTAACAACTTTAGATGGATGGTATGGCTCACTCCGTTCACCATTGTGCTTATTTTTTTTTTTTACTTCTCTCTCTCTCTCTCTCTCTCTCTTATCTCTTCACAAATTACAAGGAGGAGAGGAGAGAGAAAAAACAAAGAAATAAAAAGAAAAAAAATAACCTTGAAGACACACCGAAGTTCTGATGATGACATCACCGGTATTGTTGAAAAGATCTCGATAAGATAAATTTAATGACACTAAAGAAGGTTATAAACAATGAATAGAGTGGGCCACATGAGTTGTTCAAAGGTGTTGGGACTCACTTGCCTTTGGGCTGCTCGTGTGACCCACTCCGATCAACGTTGATGACCTTTATTGGTATTATTGGATTCGTCTTGTCAAGATCTTTACAACAGTACTAGTGGTGTCGTCATTGAAGTTTTGGTATGCTTTTGAGGTTTTTTTTTCCCTTTCATTTTTCTCTCTCCTCTCTCTTTATTGAATTGTATCCAATAATTTTGCAATTTGAGACAATTGCAAATGGAACTTGCTACTCGCGACTCATAACTCATAAATTTCATATGCAACTCTCTAAACTGTGTTATTTAACTAAATATTTTTTTGCACTGGATTATTTTATCAATTTATTTTACTATGGAATCCCAAAAAAACTCCCGAGTTCCTAGTGCTCACACTTTCTCATTTCAATTTTCATGCAAGTCTTCAGAAAAGATTTCCATAGAAAAATGAATCGGCTTCTTCTTAGTCTCCTGTTTTTCTTCTGTATACCTCCATGCTTTGATGCCCAATAAAGTTTTTCAGGAAACAGTCATGGATTGCGATAACTGCGATGCAACTTTCGCATTTTCAGCTTTCCTTTACACCGGAAATGGTAAGAATCAATCCTGCCAAGCCTTTCTCATCTACAAATTTCATCCTCCTTATAACACAATCTCTAGCATTTCAAACCTCCTATCTTCGGACCCGCCTGAGCTTGCTCGCATCAACAATTTCTCAAGTTCCGCTGGTAAGAGGTAATAGTTCCTGCTCAGGGCAATACTATCGGGCCAACACCTCCTACACAATTCCAAGTATCTATAATACATATTTTACAATTGCAAACTACATTTTCGAGGGTCTAGCCACCTTTAACTCTCTTATACGTGAAAACAATTGCAGCGAATTTAGTTTGGATGTCGGTATGAAACCGCGGGTGCTACTCTGATGTGCTTGACCTACAAGCAATCAAACCAAAAATAACACCATCTAACCCTGACGGGTAACTTAACTGGTCAGGTTTTGGGTTTGCTTCTTAATGGTTACGAGTTTGAGTCCTCTCAATGCTACTAGAGGCTTACATGATCATTAACTTTAGGACATGTTGGATTAGTCGAGGTATGCATAATCTAACCCGGATATCCACGTTAATAAAAAAAAAAAAAATAGCACCATCTATTAAGTTACTTGGTCAGTTGGGTTGATGAAGTTCATAATGTCAGTGAGAGATTCAATGCGAGCATAGAGAGTGTAATCTATGCAAAATAGGTTCACTGAAGATGATCCAACTGTTTTTCCTTCTACCACAATTCTTATTCCAATTTCAAATGAACATTCACTATCCACTACCACCCAATTCTTCTCCTTTCACTCCATTTCATCGGACTCAAGTAAAGGATTTCAAAGAACGATTATAATTGGAATTTCCTTGCTAGTCCTCTCCTCTGTTTTCCCTATGGTATTGTTGCTTTACAAGAAGAAAATTTTTGGAGTTAAAAAGGAGAAAAGAAATTCACTTTGCCTGAAGAATTCCTACATGACGTTGCTGAGGTACATTAGGGGTTGAAAATCTGCAAATTTAAGGAAGTATGGGTGGCTACCAAAGATTTCAACACCCAAAGTAGGTTTCAGTTGTAGACTCGGGGTTATCGGTGGACAAGTAGCAGAGATAAAAAAGATGAGCAAAGATGCGTCTGATAAGGTGACTTCGCTGAGAAAGATCAACCACTTCAATTTGATACGGCCCTATACTGCATTCAGAGTTGGAATTTTAGGATTCAGATTTGCCTTGGATGTTGCTAATGGGCTTCACTACTTAACTGATCCTACTTGAGTGCACAAGCGCATCTGTAGCAGCAATGTTCTGCTCAACAGACATTTAAAGGCTAAAATTGGCAACTTCAGCCTTGCACATTCATTAAAGGAAGAAGAATATATGAGTTCTTCAATGAGGTTGGCTTTGGGGGGAAAAGCTTACACGGCACCTGAGTATATAGAATATGGCTTGGTGACTCCTGAGATTTATGTATATGCTTTTGGGGTTGTTCTGCTGGAATTGGTCACCAGAAAGGAAGCAGTTTTTCCATACAGGATGGAAAAGAAATGCAATTATTAGAAGCAATAGTTTCAATTATGGAGGAAGATGATGGAGAAATTGAACTTGGCAGACTTATAGAACCTTGTCTGATGGCAAAGCACAGTATGAAACTTTTCCTGCGAATGGTGAAGTTGAATCTAGCCTGCTTGGAACAAGAACCAGAAAGCAGACCAAGTATGGCTGAAAAAGTCTCCTCACCGCTGAAGGTTCAAGTCAATGTCTGGTATAAATGTGGACCTATCCAGCGTTCGGTTGACAGATGCTGTAGCATGTATATGTTCCAAAAAAGATGTATTTTACTGTCTATTATGTTATTTTCTTGAAAATAAGCTAGAATATAAACACATTAGGAGGTCAGGTATTTCTTTTATCCGCACAATAAAACAATCCATAACCAAAACTGAAAAAGGGCTAATGTACAAGGATTTTTAAAGCATGAAATATTAGTAGGAAAAGATCTACATGGACTTGTCTGTCCTGTTACTTACATGCTAAATCAACGAGCTGTGACAGGGCTGATGAGCCGAGTAAAATCTTCCGTTTCCTCCACAGAAGTCCACCTTTCTAATGTCTCTGGAGATGACTGGGTGAGAACTGTGAGGTTAAAGACAATCTCTGCCATGCTTGGCCTTTCTGAAGACTTTTCCAGTGTGCACAACCTAGCCAAGGTTGCCAAGCTCATGGCACTATAAATGGGATAAAATCTCTCCAAGTTGGGATCCATCCACTTTCTTAACCTCTCCTCTCTTTTCTCTTCCATTTCCAAGACATCTTTTATTTCCCTGCACAACAGAACAATCTCGCCTTTTTCTTCGGTTACCATGGCCTTCTTTCCGGAAAGCAACTCTAACAAAACAACTCCAAAATCAAATACATCATCTTTAGGCATCATCGAGTCTGTGGCAGCTCTAGCCATTGAGAAATTTGCTATCTTGGCCCGAAATGTGGAATCGAGAAGAATATTACTCGTTCGAATATCCTTGTGAACGGTTCTTGGTTGAGTATGTTCATGCAAGTATTGCAGGCCGTTGGCCACATCTAGTGCTACTTGCATCCTTTGCTTCCAAGTGAGGAAACCCACGGAGCTTGAGGAAGATTCAGACTTGGGATGCAACCACTTGTCCAGTGACCCGTTTTCTGCATATTCATAGACCAAGAAGCGATTGCCTTCTCTATCAGATTCAGATGACATCCCCATTAGTTTCACCAGATTTGCATGACTGACTTTCTGCAAAATCTTTAGCTCTTCCGTGACATCATCCTTGGTTTTCTTCACTGCTAAGACACAGCCATTGATGTTGGCCCTATATACTGATCCTCCTATCTTGTAGTGTTCGTGTAGATCCATGGTTCCCTCCATAATTGCTTTAACCTCATAAATGATTGACTTGCCCAGACAACCTGAAACCCCTGGAAGCAGCTTATCCGGCTTGATCTTTGCCTCAAAACTCTCAAATTTCACAGGTTCCTTCGTTTGAATGACATCGCTGGTCTCCAAACAGGAACCGGTACGATCCAAAGCTTTGGTTGCCTTATATGAACAACGCTTGTGGATCAGAAAAGCAACCAAAGGACAGGTAAAAAAAGTGCTTGCTATGCTTGCAGCAACAATGACAATCCAAAGATGCTTAGATCCTCTTCTTTCAGGAGTGAGGTATGGTTGAGAGAGAACTGGTAACTTGGACACAGGGATCACTATCGGGTCATAGACTGCAGCATTAAAGTTATCATAGTTGTTTTCAATCACAATATTACGTTCAGATGCATTAAGCATAGCAGCTACTTTCTTGAGATCATCACCAGGTTGCCACACATAAGTAATGAGATGTTCAATCCCATTCTCCAAATGAGTCCTTGAAGGGCACTTACAGAACAGAGGAAATATAACCTTGTCACCAGCATGCAAGAGGGTTGGAGTCAGACTGCGGTTCAAAGCTTCCACCTCTTGCCAACGGGTGAGGTTCTCAAATGAAATAGTTGAAACCGAGTAGATGCTATCACCTTGCTGGATTTGGTAGGTGATATTGACAAAAGATTGGCTACCAGTGCAACCACAACGTATAGGTACAAGCAAGAGTTGATTTGGAAATAATGGGGTGTCCTCAGACACCAGGTTACTGGCACTTGCTATTAGCGTACGACTGATCCCAAATAGATGAGAAATCTTTCCGAGGTCCAAAAAATCTGGTGGCTGGGCAAGGTAACTAATATAAGTAGGACATGAGGTAGGTGAATCAACAGGGCATGAAAAATTTGTGCCGGGTGGAGCTTGTGCTGTGACATAGGTGGAGAAAAATACAAGAACCAAGAAAAATAGAGCTTGAGTGAAAAAGGAAGAGAGCAAAGAAATTGCCATGGCCATAAGCTTGAATGATTAGACTCTGAAAGAATTTGTCACATGAACTAGATAAAAACATCATTTTGCCAACTCTCGCTTAAGGTAGATGGAAAAGCTAAACAGCATTGTTAGCTTGGAGTTTTTGTTCCAAGTAAGTTAGATTTTATTGTAATGAATATACAAGAGGCCTTGTCTTTAGCTTTGATTTGAATGATTCTCTTGGTTACTTCTCCTTGATGTAGACATCATATAAAAAATTGTGCCTGGAGTACATATTATATGATGGACTGACATGTTAATACACCTAAAGGAAGAATCATGACAAAAGCTCCTATAATTATCTATTTTTTTTAGTTTAATTCCGTTTTCTGCTTAGAAATTAGAAGTCTTGTTAGTCACCCTACTATTTTAACACAGAGCCCACAGGGACGGCGATGAGTTGCATTTATTACTAATTCTATAAAGTCAGTGGGCCAATGCTTTAGTGAACAACTAATTTGATGGCTCCTCCAGGACTATCTATACAGAGATTTCCCAACTACTGCAGCTCAGAATCTGATAAAAATAATCTTTGTATAGAGTTAACTCGGTCCAAAAGTATGCCTACACGCTGCCTTAGTTGTAAGAAATATCCAATCAAGTTAGTTTACATTTGTTGCAAAACAATCAGAACAGCCAACACACGAAAGACAAATACACATATGAAAGGATTTTCCAGTTTAATGATTTGCGACCAAAACAAAGGATCAAATATCTCGTTCACATTGTATCCTCGAGTGGCTTGACAGAGGAGGTAATTATCCCCGTCCTAAACTATCGTTGCTCTAAGAATACATGGAAGAATATAAATTCCATTTTCTTTTTCTCAATATAGAAGGCTGTTAGTAGTAATAAGCAAAGAAAAGCAGTGTAGAGAAAACTCACATGTAGCTCATTAGTTTTCTGCCGGGAAGGAACGATGTTACGCAATAAGAGACTGAAATGCACATGTTCGCACCCAGTCACTGCTGTTCAAAGAGGTTCTCTGCACACACACACACACACACACACACACACACACACACATATATATATATATATATGTCTGAGTGCAACACCTTATACGGCATGGTAACAATGTTCAAAAACATGTATCAGAATCAAGATTTATTTAATAGAGTTCGAATTGATGCAGTGGACCACATGGTGAACCCCAGGAATTAATGACCTCTTAGGGTCGTTTTTGTTCTTTTAGCAGAAAACCATCTTTACATAATTTATCTGAGAAAATAGTTAGAGCTTAATTGTTTTTGCAGCCACAAAGCGCAGGATGAAACACATAAACTCAAGTCCAGATGAAGAGTCGAAGGAAGAAGTCATTTTTCTATAATGTTATGATGTAATGCAAACATATGGTTTTTTAAGAGATCACTGCATGTTTTCCTAATCAATAGCAAACTCTAGCCGGTGCTCAGCTTAAAACAGTTAGAATAAAGACTATAAACTCTTGCGAGATCTTCAGAGTTCACTGTCCACTTATGACCATGCTGTTTATGAGAACAGACTGAATTGATTTTATCACAGCTTTCTTCTACAATGGAAGCCTCTTTCTGCTTGCCTTCCTTCCAAAGACTCCTCACAAGCAAATCTTTTGTTGCAGCATCAGGTATTAAATTTGAGTTCTTCATGTCTTCAAGAATCCTCCACGCAACTACGCGGGAGCAGCGCTCTCACATTTACAATAAACTTGGATCAATACTTTGTACATGTAAGCATCTGGTTCCACACCAGCTAACAGTTTCTGCACGGTTTTAATATCTCCTTGTGATGCAAAGTGATACATCAATCCAGAAAATGTCCGAGTATCTGGGAATATCCCACACAAAATCATCTCTTCAAGCACATCAATGGCATCAAAATCTCTCTTGCACTTGATCAATGTTTGTAAGAGAGATGAATACCAAAACATTAGATTATATTTAATTGTATTTTGTTACGGGACCACAGAGTGCTCTGTCCTCTCAGAAGACCTTTAGAGCAGAATCAGCATTCTTTGAAATACCACAGAAGTCAATAATCAATGTAATGGTGGTAAAAGGAAACCTTATTACCTTACTTCTTATCTTGGTTATAAGTTGATTAACCAATTCAACCTTTCCATATTTCGCTAAAATTGTCATCATCCTTTGTACTGTATAAATCCCGGCTGATAAGCAACCCAACAGAAGTTAACACAGACCGATTTTGATCATTTTTTTTTGTTTTTGTTTTTAATTCTAACATGATCTTCATGTTTTTTTTTCATTTTTAATTTTTTATGAAATCAAATATTTTAATCTCATCTCTTGATAAAAGATAAATATATTTAATTAGATTCATATATAAGAATTTGGATTTATAATTAGATTTATTTTTTATATATAAAAAGTCTATATATTCATTTTTTCTAAAAACTTTCCTGACTTGTGAAGAAGAATAGGACACCTAGCTAGTTATACAAAAATCTAAATGGTGTGGCTAAAACACAATGCACACATGCATTGTTCACCCTCTTATATTTTACTGTGAATTTACTGTTTAACTTTTTTTTTAGTCTTCACATTGTTTTGCACGGTTGCATCTTTTTTTTTAGCCAAATTAAAGGATAATTAAATTAAATTTATTGACCAATAATAAAATTAAAAGACGAAGGATCGAAGTGAAAAAGGCACCATAAATGGATAGTGCTTTCAGATTTATCACATAAAGTTTATTTTAGTCTTTAAACTTTACAAATTATATCTATTCGATCCCTCAATAGTTTCTAATTCAATTTTGGTATAAATATTTTTTTTTTTAGTTTTTAGAGGAGAGAGAGAGCACTGGATTCCAATGGTA
>Ga0325403_1005646_pt1 | contig 11834 bp, 11 predicted proteins | sample PopdelMetagenome_19_FD_205665 | JGI IMG/M metagenome (GOLD analysis project Ga0325403, IMG submission 205665) | Populus deltoides microbial communities from Bellville, Georgia, United States - Xylem-PdKOR-R4 | ecosystem: Host-associated > Plants > Phyllosphere > Stem > Wood/Secondary xylem...
ATACTTAAAGCTTATGTGATATATGCGAATGATGAAGTGGCGTCCCCATAGATAATGTTTCCATTTTGTGACCACATGGAGGATGGCCAACATCTCCCTCTCATAGACTAACATGACTTATTGTTTCGGACCCAAAGACTTGCTTATGAAGGCTATGAGATGCCCTTCTTGCATAAGGACTGCACCCACTCTTGTCATGGAAGCATCGGTTTTGACTATAAATGTTATGTTGAAGTCTGGCAGAGCTAGTACTGGAGCACTTGTCATTACTTTTTTCAATAGGTTGAATGCTGCAGTAGCCACTTCATTCCATCCTATGACATCCTTCTTAAGCAATTGAGTTAATGGCTTACAAATGCTACCGTAGCCTTTAATAAACCTTCTATAGTAACTTGTCAACCCTAAAAATCCCCTTAGCTGCTTCAACCCTGTGGGCAATGGCCAGTTTATAATGACCTGTATCTTGTGAGGGTCTGTTGCCACTCCTTGCTCAGAAATGATGTGGCCCAAAAACTCCACTTACTTTCTGTCGAAAAAACATTTGCTAGCTTTTGCTATCAGTTGGTGTTCTCTAGCAAGTTGAGGACAGTAGCTAGGTGCTTGTAATGATCTGTAAAAGAATGGCTATACTCCAATATATCATCAAAAATACTAAGATAAATTTCCGTAGATGTTCCTTGAAAATCTCATTCATTAAACTCTGGAAAGTGGCTGGAGCATTGGTTAGCCTAAAAGGCATAACCAAGAATTTGTAGTGACCACTGTGGGTTTTGAAAGCTGTTTTAATTTCTTCCCCTTTAGCCACTCAGATCTGATGGTAGCCGTATCTCAAGTTGATTTTGGAGAAGATAGTAGCTCCCACTAATTCTTCTAATAACTCCTCAATCATGGGAATAGGGTACTTATCCTTGATGGTGAGTTTGTTCAAAGCTCTATAGTCTACACACAAGCTCCACGTAGAGTCCTTTTTCTTTACAAGTATCACTGGCGAAGCAAATGGGCTGTTATTGGTTCTTATGATTTTAGCCGTCAGCATCTCTTTTACCATCTTTTCCAAAGTGTCCTTTTGAAGGCCGGAATATCTGTAGGGTCGCAAATTAACTGATTCTCTACCATCTCTCAGAGGGATCTTGTGATCATGGGTTCTAAGAGGGGGCAACCCCTTAGGCTCCTGAAATAAGTCGGGATAGTCTGCCAAAAGACTTTGCAGCTGGGTCTCTTGACTATCTGGAGGTTGAAAGGAGTGAGTCGAAGACTCAGAGATAAACCCTTCATCCTCTTCTACCATTTGTAGATTACAAAAATGATACCCATTCACTTGATAAGGACTCCCAACTAATGTTCCAGCTCAATGTATTATAGCTTGGGTGGATTTTCCCCCTTGAGCAACACTTTCTTCCCTTGCCAGTCGAATGGCATCCACAAGTGTTTGTAGTTGCACAAAATGCTGCCCAAGAAAGATAACCATTGTATACCCAACACCATCTCACAATCACTTAGCTCAATGATGAACACGTATGCCATAAAACTTAGCCCCTGCATCTTCCACTTGAGTCCCTTCATGGTATTTAGCCCCACAATACCCTCCAACGCATCCAAGGATATGTGAGGTAAGAGCTCCCTTAGCTGGAATTCCTCTTCAGTCACCTCATCAGTTGTAAAACCTTCATCTTCTTCCGTTATACTTAGAGAATACAACCTTTTATTTCGACACGTGGCTGGGAATGAAGTTATCATCACACCAAAAACATAACCCTTGTTGTTACCTATTTTTTGGGTTCTCACACAAAAAATAAAAATAAAATAAATAAAATTAAAAATCTAAAAAATAATAGGAGATGAGAAAATGATGCTGTAGTGCCAATAAAATGGATAGAATTTGGTTGAGGAGGTTAAAAAAGTACAAGAATTAAAATTTAATAGTATATTTTTGACTGATGAGAGCCTTATTGACAAGAAAAATTCAATTTGAGGAAGAAAAGTTCAAAATCAGATGTTTATGGACTCAAATAAATTTTTTCAATGGTTTAATTGAGTTTATGGAGGGTTTGATTGAAAGAAAAATTGATTTTAAGTCAATTTAGGCTTTTATTGGAAGAAATTAAAGTTCTAGGGTCAAATTATAATTTTGAAGAGTTGATTTGGTCAAATCAAGGGCTCAATTGCATAATTATTGAAGTTTAATGGTCAATTAGAGACTTGATTGAAAAAATCCGAAACCAAGGACCAAACTGGAAAAGGGCGTAAATAGAGGGGTTGAAATTGACCAAGTCACGGGCTAAATTGAAGAAATTAAAAGTTTATTGATCAATTAAGGGTCAAAACGCATGAATCCAAAACCAAAGAATGTCTTGTAAATGATGCTAAAATCAAGGGATCCAATTATATTTTACTTGGGGGCTTGATTACGAAATTACAAAAAACTCAATGACCAAATCAAAAATATTCATTTGAATTTTGAAACGACGCCGTTTCCTTGAACACTATTCATTGTCTCCTTCACAAGTCATTTCAGCAGTAAAAGCCGAGATACGTTTTCTGCAGAAAAGGCGCTAAATTGCTTCAGTTATGGGGCACGTTTTATGGCTGTTATCCCTCTGCATGCAGATTACGAGCCGACCGTTACCACCGCAGGGCATTCTCTAGCCTATAAAAGCCAGAGAAAGACAATGAACAGAGGGGAGAAAAACAGAGAGGGGGGGAAGAGGAAAGGGAAACACGGAGAGGAAAAAAAGGCAGAAAGATAATGAGGAAAGCAAAACAAGGGAGGGGGGAGAAAAGAGAGAGAGAGAGAGAGAGAGAGAGAGAGAGGAATAGAAGGAGAGAAAAAGAAACAGAGAGGGAAGGATACAAAGCAATACAAAGTGAAGAACAGGAAATACACGGACGTGGAGGAGAAAAAAACAGAAAAAAAAACTAGAAAAGGTGACGGACAGGAAAGCAGAGAGAAAGAGGAGAAAAGCAGAGGGAAAAACCAGGAAAAGAGCAGAGTGAACGAAGAACAGAAGCACAAACAGAAGGCAGGAGGAGGAAGAAGAAAAGACAGAGAAACCAAAGCAGCGTCCCCTGCATACCACCGCCCGTCTTCCTCTTCGCCGCCACCAGCGACATCGCTAGCACTAGCAGCACCTCCATGAAGCCACTGCAGAGAGGCAAGAACATTGTTGTCAGGGGAAACAAAAAATAGAGGGAACAGATAGCACGATGAAGTAGAGGAGAGAAGAAAGAGAAGCAATGTCTGCCACCACAGCCGGTTGCTGCGACAACAACGCCACCGTGAGCCACCAGCACCGTGAACAACAGCGCCTCCATTCCAGGTAATTCTCTTCCCCTTGTTTTTGTTGCCCATTTCATTTTCCTTGCCTGCAGAAACGTGCACAATGCACGTTCTGCATGCAAGAAGCTTGGTTACTGTGCACGGAAAAATAATTACCTTGTTACTGTACATGAGCACAGTAACAAGGTAATTGTATTTGGCTGGTTACTGTGCACGAGCACAGTAACCAGTCCGGGTTGGACCATCAGCCCAGCCCATGTGGTTGGGCTGAGTCCAACCCAATATAAGATGGTTTGCGTTTTATTGAGCTGATCGCGGCCCAAGTTCTTTTTGGGTTGGGTTCAGCCTGTTTTTAAAAAAAAGAAATTTTCTTCAAAAATTATTTAAAATTCTGTGATTTTCTTGCGTATTTTTCTATTGAATTTTGCTTAGTATTGATTTGTATTTTTATACTGTAAAGATACAAATCCAATATTAAAATTCCTAGTGTTAGCCAAAACATTGAAAAAATTAAAAAAATATATTTTTGTTTTCATGCATACGGCCAAGTATCTTAAGAAAAATCATATCGTATTTTCATATAACCAAACCTCAAAAAAATATGTGTTAACATGCATTTTGACTTTAATAACCAGTTTATTAAAGCCACGAGAACTAGGCTAAAATTTCAAAAAACTCCAAAAAATCATTTTGTTTTCTTTTGATATTAAGGAATACGCGCTTATACATAAGGCGTAGTCTTGATATTAAAAAGATTGTTTTTTTAACTTTAGAATGGTTAGGTTTTTACCCGATAAGATAAGGACCTCCTTATCGAGGAAGACTATTCTTAAACTATAAACGGACCAACAACTAGAAAACATGACAAAACCTTAGATTTTATCAGACAATAAAACAATGTAGCTTACCTTAGATAGGGCGTATTTGGGGTGCTAATACCTTTCCTTTACGCAACTAGTCCCCGTACCCGATCTCTATGACCAGTTAGGGTTCTTAGTGATCAAAATACTAGTGGCGACTCTCATTCCATTTTTCCACTAATAAAAGACAAGAATTCCTTGTCTCCTTATATTTGCCAAATTAGATAGAAGTTAATATAATTGAGAGTGAATATTTTTATCGCGACGCCGCACACATGCGACAGAATGGCGACTCTGCTGGGGACCTTGTGGACTAAGCTTTGTTTTTGTCTGATAATTGTGTTTTGTTTGGTTTGCGTGTTCTATGTTAATAAGCTTATTTTATTTATTTATTTTTACACGCTTTAATTTCTGTACATATATGATCATGCATTGTATAGAACTACCTTATGCATCACATACTTTAATTTTTGAGAAGCACACACTATCTTATTAAGTTAGGAGGGGGATTAGAGATCTGCCCTATGACTATTGGTTAGGGTTCAGATGCGTGAAACACCCAACTTATATCTGAGTACTTACTTGGTAATGGTGGGCATACGTGCCTTAACCATTTCTCGCAACGCCCCTATACTGTCTTTACGAAGATCGTTACTAGGCAGATATGAGACCCTTTTTGAGACCAAATAGTCAACCTACCCCTTGTCTCACTTAATGAATAGAAACCTGTCCTTAGGTTATGTGTGTTACCTTTTGTTTTGCATCAACGGAAACCCTTCCTGAAGCATCTTAAACTCAAGACTTGTGGTTGACACAATGGCCGTTACTCAGGAAATTTTCGCTATAGAGCAAGAATCAAAATCATCATGCAAGGGTTACGACCATGTGTCAACCCTAGAAGGGCAAACTCATCATATAGAAACATACTCATACATTTATCATACATATTGGTAGGTTGAAACGTAGGTCCCCCGCCCAAGATTTGCTACACTTGAAAGATGGAAAATGAAGAAAGAGCTTAATTGGAGGTCCATTATCAAAATGAAATTGAGAGCATTAAAGGTGAAGTAACTAGACTTACAGATATTGAACAAGTGCTAAGCTCCAAGAATGGAAAAGGGATTTCTACACAACCTCCTGTGAAAACACCATCAATCCACGTCCCTCACATATCTCAGAACTTGGAGGCAGACTCAATAACTGGGAATCATTTTGTCCATTTCACCGTTGTCTATCCTAGTCAAGCTCAGATCATCGTGAATCAAACAATGAAAGGACCTTCTGACAATAGGTTTACCAATCCCACAGGTAATGATAAATGGGTTGCCCTAGAAGAAAGATTGAGAGCAGTTAAAGGAAATAACCTGATTCACCTTGTGATAGCAGCTGAAGTTTGTTTAATTCCAAATATTGTGGTGCCAAAGGAGTTTAGAGTGTCGGATTTCGTTAAGTATACCGGACTAGAATGTCCATACACCCATCTTCGGTCATACTAAAACAAGATGGCTGAAATGATCCATAACGATAAGATGCTGATATATTTTTTCCAAGATAGTCTCACTGGATCTGCTTTAAGCTGGTACATGAGACTAGACAATATCAAGATCAAGACATGGAAAGACTTGGTAGATGCCTTTTTGAAGCAGTATAAATTTAATCTGGAAACTGCTCCTGACATAACCATCTTAATGGCCATGGAAAAGGAAAACCAAGAGTTTGTGAGGGCATATGCGTAAAGATGGCGAGATAAGACAACATATGTTCAACCTCCATTGATGGATACAGAAATGGTGATGTTGTTTGCCAACACCTTTCAATCCCCTTATTATGAGCATTTAATAGGATGCTCAGCTCAACATTTCCATGAAGTTACAAAGATTGCTGAAAGAATTGAACAAGCTATGAAGAGGGGAAAGATTGAAGGTTCTGCCATGGATTCCAGAACAATGATGACAAATGACTCTGAAGGTGGGAAACCTTAGTTATGGGGTCTAGTCAGGTCTCGTTGTAGCATCAACTGCTCAAATGTCTTTGTCAAAGGTTGACATTCCTCTACCACTCGAGTTTGTCTACCATTATCTGTTAGGCTCAAGACTTATTGCCTCAACTCCGTCAAATCCCATGCAACCACCATTTCCTATGTGATATAATCCAGACAAGAGATGTGAATATCATGGTGGAGTTCTAGGCCATTCATTTGAACAATTTCAAGAATTTCAAGAATCGAGTCCGAAGGATAGTGAGCAAGAAGCTAGTTGTGTTTCTGATTGGCCATATTGTCACCAGAACAACCTCAGAATGACAAGTGATCAAAATACTTTTCAAAACACAGATATTGCCTGAAAAACTTATCCAAAAAAGGTGTTAAATTATCAATCATTTTGTTATGGAATTTTGCTATTTTGCATTTTGTTTTGGAATCACATCTCATCCTTAAACGAAACATGTCTTTTCTTTGTCTCTTTGTTGTTCTAAATTCAGGGGATGTTTAACATTTATTTTTGACAAAATATTTTAATCAAACTCCAATATACAATTAAGGCTAATCAAACTTGAAGATTAGAACAGTTTTGATTGTGGAAATGACTCGATGTTTGTTAAAATAACATGATAAACAATATGGTATGACAAAACAAATTGACATCGATTCAAAGCAAACTCATTCTGAAGAAATTCAAGAGATTCCTATGGAGAGGTTTTCAGAAGTGATGAAAACCTTTTGTTTTGCTTTTGGTGAAAATATGAAGTGATGTTTGGTTGGTCAAAAAATGGTTTAAAATTTAACCTAAGGATTTCAAAGAACTAGTGTTCAAAGCATTCATTAGATTGCTTGCCTTTGATTAGAAAAGGGCTTGATTAGGCATGTAACATAGGTTTTGGCTATTGGTTATGAGGAATGAGATATTTGCAAGCTCAAAAGGTATTTAAGAGATTTCAAGACTAAGGATCACTTGTGCTTGTTTCTTGACCTTTTGTCATTTGAATTTATTTCCAAAATGATCTATCGTGCCGCCCAGTGTTGGGCTTGGGATCTTTCTCTTTGTTTTCTTCATTCTTCACTTAGTCAAGCAACATCATATCAATTATTTTTGTGAGAAGCTCAATTCTTTTGGACTCTTTGGTTTTTTCTTCATGCCCCCAGCTTTGTTTGGACACTTTTAATGATTGATAATTTTTTTTATGCCCCCCATTGTTGCTTGGGCACTTTCAATCCTTAAGGTTTTTTTTTATCTCTCGCACTTGCCCCTAGTGTGGGGTGTGATCCTAGCCAAGGTCATTTCCAAAAAAACTTTACTAGGCTCAAAAGGGACTGCAAATGATATATTTTTAGCTTCGGGAAAGGATTATCAAAGATGGCCTTTCTTCATCTCAAATGCATGCATTTAGGATCAGTAAGCCTTGCTTTCATGCGAGTATGCAAAGTGATTTCTCATTATTCATTCAAATAAAACTCTGCTTTTGAGTCACTTCATGGTTTTTTTTTGTGTTGTTTTTTTTTCTTTTTTTTTTTTCCAGGTTTTCTAGGTGTATGGTTACCTTTCTAAGGAATCACTTGAATTTCCAGAACTTGTTTGTTTGGACAAACACTAATATGATTTTTGTCTCATACTAAAAACTTTGAATTCCCCAAAAAATCTTTGTGAACATGTGAGATCATGTATAGTTTTGGAAGAAAAGGGAAAACACTAGTGGTTTCGTGAGTAAAAATTATACTCAATGTGTTATTTGCATGAAACAACAAGAAAAATGAAGGCATGTCCTGAACACAAGAAAACACATGATCTTATTAATAAGAAAGACTCATTTAATAGAGAAAGTCTTGTGGCATTATGAGCCAAATTACCAACAAGACTGAAACAGGTTGAAATAAAAATGATCAAACAAAAGACAATAATAGGGCAAGCTTCATCCTTCCATTTTCATAAATCTCCTCTCAGGCTAGCCTTCCCACAACAGTTCTTATAGAGGTCTCATTGATGGTGGGGACACAAACCATGGTCAAAATTCGAGTCCTTCAAAATTTATGTTGTCTTTTTCGCACCCTACCTTAACCATCGATGCTTTCTGAGCATTGTGCCTCTAGTGCTTTACTGATCCACCATTTCAAACATGATTAGGTAGAAGGTTCGTGTTCACATTAAGAGCGTCTTCCAATGCTATCCACCCTGCCTTGATTAATTACAAAAGCTTTCTCTTGAAGGCGTTGCAAGTATGAATGCTATGTGCAGCAACACCAGCATGGTATTCGCAAGTGAACTCTGGCTTGTACCAGCTAGGGTAAGGTGGCTACACAGGTGTCAGATGTTCAAGAGCTACCTGCCCGATGCTTAATAGCTTCTGGTACATCTTATTCAAGGGTAGCGGTAATGGAGGTAGTTGTTCTTGGACCTTTTGGTAATTTTCAATTTGGCTTTTGGCTTGAAAGTTTTGGGGCTCAAGTTTTTCGATGTTGGCAACTTGGGATGGAGTATGGTAGTTTTAGGATGAGTTTTTCCTACCCCTGTAGTCATCTCCAACACGGTTGACCTCTTTCCTTCCGAAGCCTCTTTTCTCGATGGGTGCATAAATTCTACCACTCTTGACGCCTTGCTCTATACGTTCACATACTACCACAACGTCAGTGAATTGCTGAGTTGAACTACCCATCACATGCTCGTAATATGGTGCTTTGAGTGTGTCGGCAAATAAAGTGACCATCTCTTTATCCGAAAGTGGAGGATGGACTTGAGCAGTTGATTCTCGCCATCTTTGAGCATATTCCCTTATGCTTTCTTTGTCCTCTTTCTCTAGATTAGACAAGCTAATTCTGTCGGGAGCAATGTCCATGTTGTACTTGTACTGCTTGATAAAAGCATCCAGCAAATATTTCCATCTCCGGATCTTTGTGTTATCCAATCTTATGTACCAGCTCAATGTTTCCCCACTTAAGCTATCTTGAAAAAAGTGCATCATTAGTTTTTCATCATGTACTACTTCTGCCATTTTATTGTAATAGGACTTGAGATAAGTCATGGAGCATTGTGTTCCACTATATTTAATGAACTCAGGAACATGAAACTTTTTCGGGACAACCACATTTGGGACCAGACACATCTCTGCTGCCCATATTGGATCATATAAGTCTACCCCCTCAATTACTCTGATTTTAGCTTCTAGCACATCCATCTTATCTTGATCAATGCTATCAGATGACTTGGCCTTGTAGGACTCGTTAGCAAATGCATCCATGAATACAGGGGCTGGTGCAGGGGTCATTGACTGCACAAATGTTGGATTATGTTGAGGCTCTTGACCATGTTCACTCATTCTTTCTTCGGCCTAAGCTATTGTTAGAATCTGATTAAAAGTGACCGGTCGGTTAAAAGGACCTTCACCAGAGGTATTTCTCAGTGTTTGCTCGAGTAAGATAGTGAGGCGAGCCACACTTGTCTTTAGAGATTCCAACTCTTCTTGAAAATGGGTGTCACAGTGAGCGCGCTCTTCATCTTCCATGTTTCTCGCTTGAAGTCGGGTGTTGTAGACTCTTTGGGGACCTATATCTCAACCTAATGCATGTATGTATGCTATTTACAATGAATGGATGTATGTGTACGATGCAAATGTATGTGCATGCATATTAGGGAGTTCATACTCTAAGGATAGGTTTGGGCCATTACATGATGGGTGGCTTTCTACCTGGTCTCAAAATGGTCTCTTGTTGTCCCAGTGATCAACCTCATGAAGGCAATATAGGGGCTCAATAGGTAATGGGATGGCATGTGCACCAATCATTACCAGTCTAAGCACTCAGCGAAGAGTTGGGGTTTACACAAACTTAAACCTTGACTAAAAGTCGTGAGCTAAGCTGGTAGTCCCCCACTTAACCTAAAGTTTTTTCAGTATAATTCCCCTCAAATATGAATGATGCATGAAATAATTTTATACAATGCATGAACAAATATGTACAAAATTAAAGCGTATGAGCAAATGAGAACTGCATATTAACAATGACAAACAAACCCAATAATAACACAAAAATAAGACAAAACAAATGCTTAGTCCACAGGGTCCCTAGTGGAGTTGCGATTCTGTCGCACGTGTGCGGCGTCGCGACGATCGTCCACCCTCTCATAGGTATATGGTATTTATCTGGAAAATGTGGAGAGACAAGGAATTCTTGTCTCTTATTAGTGAAAAAGGGAATGAGAGTCGCCACCTAGTATTTTGATCACTAGAAACCTTAACTGGTCTTAGAGATTAGGTACGAAGACTGGTTGCGTAAAGGGAAGATATTAGCACCCTAAATATGCCCTACCTAAGGTAAGCTGCATTGTTTTTTTGTCTAATATGTGCTAAGGTTTCATTGTGTTTGTAATTGTTGGTATGTCTACGGTTTAAGAAAAGTTCTCCTCGGTAAGAAGATCCTTATTTTATTGGGTAAAACCTAGTCATTCTAACATCAACAAAAGAACTACTTTCTAATATCGGGAATATGTTTTACGTATAAATTCATAATCCCTGATACTAAAACAAAACAAAATATTTTTTTGGATTTTTTGAAATATTGGTTATTGAAGTCAAAATGCATGCTAAAACATTTTTTTTTGAATTTTTGTTGTATTAAAATATGATATGATTTTTTCTTTGAGAGACTTGGCTGTATGCATGAAACAAAAACATTTTTTTTTTACGAAAACCAGGTATTTTAATACTGGATTTATATTTTTACGGTATAAAAATTCAAACCAATATTAAGCAAAATTTAGTAGAAAAATACGGGGAAAAATCACAAATTTTTTGAAATTTGTTTTGGACCGGGTCGGACCCGGCCCACTCATTTTGGGTTGGGCCAAACTTGTCCGCCCTAGTGAACAATGAATAGTGAATTAATTCACTCTCCATTGCTCACGCAGAACAATGAAGACAGTGCAGCGAAGAAGAAGAAGAAGAAGAAGGAAGAGGGGCGCACCTGCGGTGGCTTCGAGGCGGTGCTATTTGTTGTTGCTGACTGGAGAATGGCTTGGACGACGGTCAGCCCTTTTTTTTCTTCTCCATGTTTTTTCTTCTACTCTATTCTTCCTCTCGTTCCCTGTTTTATTCCTTCTCCCTCTCTCTAGTCGTTCTTTTGTTTCTGTGGTAGTAACTGTTGTTGCTCACGGTGCTGGTGGTGACGATGGTGGCCGAATATGGCTGCAGATGGTGGTTCCATGCGGAGACTTCTCCTCCTTTCTCCTCTGTTTCTGCTTTTCCTTCTTCTTTTTGTTTCTGTTTCTCTGTATCTTCTTCAGTTTCTGATGGTGATTGTGTGGTTGTTTACGGTGGCTGCAGGTGATTGGGCAGAATGACAGTGGCTACTGGTGACTGGTGTAACATCCCCCATTTCTGGGATAAAACAACAATCTCATGTCAATAAGAAACAAAGTAGTTAAATTTTTTTTTTGTATATACGTATTCATGGTCTTCGTATTAACATCTACCGGAATTTCGACGGAACCCCCCTATACCGGAGGGTCCCAAGTTACCGACATGTAACCTGTTTACACTTCTAACAGTTCGCATCTCATAACTTAATTCCCGACCCAATCATCCCGGGTTTCAATTCCACAATTATACTCACACCTATCAACCATAATATTTATGATATGCATTATATAACAAAAATATCATTATGGATGGATAATTTAAATAAATATAGATACATAGACATGAAATATGGA
>Ga0325403_1005648_pt1 | contig 11833 bp, 7 predicted proteins | sample PopdelMetagenome_19_FD_205665 | JGI IMG/M metagenome (GOLD analysis project Ga0325403, IMG submission 205665) | Populus deltoides microbial communities from Bellville, Georgia, United States - Xylem-PdKOR-R4 | ecosystem: Host-associated > Plants > Phyllosphere > Stem > Wood/Secondary xylem...
AGCAATCAAATTAATGGATGGTGATGTGTTTGTATCATGCTATTAAAAGATTTTCAATTTTTTTTATAGGTTTGATATAAAAAATAAATGATTATTTATAGATATATAAAATCTCATTTCAAGGGTTACAAATAATGAATTATTATAATAAAATTTATGGTTTTATTTGTTATATATTATCTAATAAAGTTTTTTATTCAGATATTGTAACGATATATCTTTTATAAAAAATGTTCATAGAGGTATATTTGTGTTGGTATATACACGAAGAACCATATGTTCCTCATAATACTATAGTAGAAATGATGGTTGAGTTATATTCTAGTTCTAGCAATGTGCATGAAGTTGTATATGACAATAGCAACCCTTATAGGAATATGGTTATGGATGCAATGAGAATGAATCCAGGTCATGCCAGTAAATTTTTAATCGCAGATGAAGAACGTAATGTAGACACGACCAAGATTTTTTATTTTCTAAAAGATTTTGATGAACCATTATAAGATGCTTGCAAAAATCACAATAAATTATCGATATTTACACAGGTGTTCAACATCAAGTCAGATCATGGATTGAGTGAGCCTAGTTATGACATAATTGTTGGATGAACGATAAACATTTTATCTGATTGGAACTGTAAAACCCCGGGTAATAATATTGATATTAATAAAAGTCAATATTATAAAAAATGAGGAAAGTGATAAATTCAATTATAAAAATGATGATATATTCAAGAATCTATATCGTGCAAGTGTGTGCGCGCGCGAGAAGAAAAAATTGAGGGACATGGAAGGTATTTTTAAATATTTATATATATATATATATATATATATATATATATATATATATATATATATATATATGAGTGCAAGTGAGTGTGTACTGTAAGGAAACAAAAAAAAAAGAACAAACTTGCTTTTTCATAGAGAAAGAAGCACTCGACCAGGAGAGGAAAAAAACAATTCAAGCAAGGAAAATTTCTCAATTTAAAAGTGTTAAAGCTTTGGCTATTGCTTGGTAAGGTGTCCTCACACTTTTAAATAAGATACAAATGTTGGGGTTGTTACAGGTACAGACTGAAAAAAGATTTCTATGCTGCTAAGTCCATAATGAAACCCCTAGGTCTAGGATACCAGAAAATTAACATGTGTCCAAACTTCTGTATGCTGTACTATCTTGAAAATACAAAGTTGATCGAGGGTAGAACATGTGAGAATTCTCATTATAAACCTATGATTGGCAGGGAAAGGTCTCTTATCGCACACAGAAAACTTAAATACTTCTCAATCACACCTAAACTACAGAGGTTATTTATATCACCAAAGATTGTAGAGCACATGACATAACATCAATCACATGATGCGATGTATTGAGTGATTGTGCACCCTTTCGATGGTGAAGCCTGGAAACACTTTAATAGTGTACATCCTCAATTTTTACCGGAGACAAGGAACATGCATCTTGGGTTATGTACAAATAAATTCAATCTATTTAGGTCATTTGCTGCTCAATATTCTTATTGGTCGGTGATATTCATAGCTTATAACTTGCCACTGAGAATGTGTATGAGGCTAAAGTTCATGTTTTTATCTACGGTCATACATAATCCTAATAGTCTAGATCGAAATATAGATGTTTTTCTTCAACTGTTGATTGATGAGTTGAAGCAGTTATGGTCATCCGGGACTTTGGATTATGATGTATTTAGAAAACAAAATTTTCTAATAAAGGAAACTTTGATGCAGACAATTAATGATTTTCTAGCTTATAAAATGGTTTCTAGTTGGAGAATACATGGAAAACTAGCATGTCCATACTGTATGAAAAATAACAAGGCATTCACGCCAACAAACAACGGTAAAACATCTTTTTTTTTTACTGCCACCAACGATTCTTGCCAACTGATCATAGGTTCAAAAAGAATAGAAATGACTTTTTTGTTGGCAGGGTTGAAAGGGATGTTGCACCGCTATCTTTTTCAAGTGAGGAATTATATAATGTGGTGTCAGAGTATGATGACATTGTGTTTGGTTTTTAATTTGGTAAGCAGAAGTTTCTTGGTTTTGGTTGGATCCATAATTAGGTAAAACAAAGTATTTCCTAAGAGCTTTTTTATTGGAAGACCAATCTCCTCCATTATAACTTTGATGTCATGTACATAGAAAAGAACATGTTGAGAACATTTTCAACATGGTTATGGATGTGAAGGGGAAGATGAAGGACAACATCAATGCTATAATGGATAAAGCTTATTTTTGTCACCGTAAAAATATGAAGTTGGTTTATGTTGGGTCATTGATCGCAAAGCCCAAAACTAGTTTCGTCTTAGACAAGAATGCACAATTACTTGTCTACCAATGGCTTAAAAGTCTGTGTTTCCTGATGGATATGCCTCAAGGATATTGTCATGACCCAATTCTGGGTTATTCCCCAAAAATTCACTTTTTTTCAAAATAAAAATAAAAAAAATAAAATAAAAGGCTGGCAACGTGGAGAAAGCAGGTCGGGAAATCAAGTTGCAATTTTTGGAGGAAATTCAAGGCCTATTTATACCCCATTATGCCAAAAAATGGAGACAAAATGCAAATTCAAGGTTAAATTAAATGATTATTGGACGAATTTGCATAAAAATTATGTCCAATGACATAATTAAATTTTTAATAGGCCAATTTGATTTAATCATGGGCTAAATTAAATTTTAATTATGTTTAAGAATTAATTTGGGTCCAATTGAAGGATTTAATTAAGTGCAAGGACTTAATTATACTTTAAATGGGTCAAATTAATTTTATTTGAGGCTTAATTGGTGAAAAATTAAGTTTTGGAGCCTATTTTAGGCTTAATTGAGGAGATTGGAATTTTAAGAGACCAAATTTAATCTGTACCAAGTTCATTGATTGAAATCAGGGGCTAAATTGCAAGAAAATTGAAGTTTGGGGTCAATTAGGGGCTGGATTGAAGAAATTTGTAGCCAAGGACCAATCTGCAAAAGGCACCACAATTGAGGGGCTTAATTGACAAAAACTGGGGGTGAAATTAAAGAAATTAAAAGTTTGATGGTCAATTAGGGGTTAAATTGACAAAATCCGAGAATAAGGACCATATTGCAAAAGGCGCGTAACTTTGGGGTTCCAATTGAAGGTCATCAGGGGCTTAATGGCAAACATTTAGGGTCAATTAGGGGTTCAATGGAAAGCAATTGAAAGAGGAAGGACTGAAATGCACTTTGGCCAAAACAGAATCCTGAACACTATTCATTATCTTCTTCTTCTTTTTCGGAAAAACTGGTTCAGTCACCTCCTTTGTAGGTGCATTTAATGCACCTAACGTCCACCAAATTTGCCAAAACGTGCACGGCACTGATCATTAGATATCCCTCTATGTCGGGGTATGGTCTTCACTGGCTCACTAGCAAATAAACAGACGTGGCACCACCCCAAAGAGGCCAACTCAGGCAGCCTGCAGCTGCAGATTTGACAATTTGACAGTACACCATGCCTACTTTGAGCCAACGGTTGGGATCCTTCCCATCTGAATCAAGGGCTGAAATTTTTCTTCATTGTAGAAAAGATTTCCCTCTTCCACCGCCTATAAATAGAGGTGGATTTGATGGCTTGAGGGAGGAGAAAATCGGGTCCAATATAAGCCAAAAAAGCAGCCATTTTCCTTGTTTCTGCAATTTTTCTCTCTTTCCTCTCCACCGTGGCCTTCAGCCACCACCACTCTCATCACCGGTCTTCCCACCATCAACTCCACCACAGGACACAACCACCAACTGACCACCAAGAGCCACCGCCGGTTTCTCTCTCATCTCTGCAGCCCCTCCCGTTTTCTTCTTCATTTGCTTCCTCTGCCACCGACCTACACCGCCACAACCGGCTTTACCACCATTATTTCCATCAACCCAGCTCCTCACCAGTGGCAAAGCAGCGACCGTGACCTTCTCTCTCTTCTCCTTCCAGCCTTTTTCTCTCATCTGCAACTTTTTTCCTTTTCCTCCCACAGCCAACTCCGGCCACCATCACCTCAGCTGATGCCTCCTGAGCCACCGGCTCAACCACCTCATCACGTCCGAGACCCCCACGCCAGACAACTTCCTTCTCCCTGTTTTGCCTCTTGCTTCCTCGGCGTGGCCGCTGCATGCAGAATTCATTTCTGCATGCAGTAGCTAATTAATTAACCCACAGTTTGGGCCGGGCCAGTTATGGCACAGCCCAAGTGGTTGAGTCTGGCCCGGCCCCCATTAAAAAAAATCCAAAAAAATTTCAAAAATCATTTAAAAAAAAATTGTCATTTTTCTCGTATATTTTTCTATCAATTATGCATAATATCGGGTTGTATATTTACACTGTAAAATACAAATTCGGTATTAAAATATCCGGTTTTCTCCGAAATGTTTCAAAAAAAATATTTCAAAACATTTTCAAAATAGAAAAAATATTTTATTGCATACAGCTAAATCCTAAAATTTTTCCAAGGATATTTTTCATAAAAAAACAAAAATTGCATCTTTTTCATGTTTAAAAAAAAAATAAAAAAAGAATATCGTAACCAGTTTATGATTATTCATTAGGATTTGGCCAACATGTCAAAAATATTTTTTCTAATCTTTTTTTTAGGATCCAGATGTAGACTTTAATATTTGTGTGGTGAAAATTACATGATAAAGTACACCCTCAGGTATTAAAGATACAAGATGTAAATAAATGCGACGCTAAAATTCAGACTTTAGAACGGTTAGGATTTAACCCGATAAGGTAGAGACTCTCTCATGGAGAGAAATCTACCTTGAACCTTAGAAAAGACCAACGAATAAAAACTCGACTTAGAAAAAAACAATCAAACAACAATGCAGCTTACCTTAGGTAGGGTACACTGGGGTGATGCGTATTCCCCTTGCACAACCAATTCTTTACCCAGACTCTCGCAAACCATAGGTTCCTAGTGACCATAATACTAGGTGGCAACTCCTAAACATTAATCATAATTTATGATTAAATCCAAAAAACCTTCCCAACACACAACACCTCACAACAGGAGGCACGACAGAGAGCCTCCGCCGTCGCGCCCCCCGCGACAGATATCAAGATTGGTGAATTTGAAGAATTGCAGATTGTATGAAATGAAAAGCCATGATTGCCACATGTTTATGCAAACACTCATTCAATTAGCTTACCATGATTTATTGTAAAAAAGGATATGAGTTGCACTCATGAAGATCAGTGACTTATTTAGAAATATATGCTTCAACAAGTTATAGACATAACATATAGAGATACTTGATATTGTCTAAATAATATGAAAACTTAAGATGATATTCTTTATATTATTTTTTGACTCTATGAAGCATCTACCTATACATTTACCGTGCACAAGTTGAAGGCCTGACCCAATAAAAATAGATGTATCCATTCGAGAGGTTAGGGTTTACATATACATTGTAATTAAAAATTTTATTATCTTTGTATTTTTCAGAAGATTCATCTAATTCCATGTAGATACTTATTCAACCTTAAGAGAAAAGTAAAAAACAACGCATATATTGAGGGTTTGATATGCGAGCCCTATATTGTTGAAGAGATTTCAACATTTATCTTATACTATTTTGAGTCTTAGTTGAGAACAAGAATCAACCGCGTTCCAAGGCATGACGATGGTGGGGATGTGTTTTTGAGTGAGAACTTGTCAATATTCTCTCATCCTAGCCAACCCGTACCAAAAAATACTGTGCGGAGAAGATATTTGTAAGAATAGAATTAAGACAAAAACATAATTATGTGCTAATTAAATGTGATGAACTGGGTCCTTTTATTTAGTAAGTATATTATTTAACATGTTATTGTTGAACAATTTATCCATTATAATATCATAAACTGATATATTATTGAATCTCTCACAGATAACATTGTTAATATTAACTATCGCAAAACTCACAGCTAACTGAATCCCAAATCTTTTGATTACAAAATGAATAATTTTCCATGTGCTTCAAAATAAATGTAAGTACTATTCAATTGTTCTTATCTCTCGGGATATTTAATTTCATTATACATTTCTCGTTAACTGTTCATGGTTGTACTTCATGTACCAGGATTATCAATCAAGAGGGAATGATAGTGTTACTTTGTCTTTACTAAGTTCGAGTCCTAAAATAAAGGTAAAGTGCTGCAACGAGTATATTTTCAATGGACATGCATTTCATACTAAAGAATATGGGCATGATAGAAAGACTTATAACAATTAGATTTATGTTACGGAATTGACTTCTAATGAGTTTGAAGTTGACTACTATGAGAAATTAGAAGAGGTCATTGAACATCCATGTATTGATCCTTAATCAAGGTAAATAATGAAGGATCAATGCATGGATGTTCTCTTTCTTTCTCTTCTTTTCTCTCTCTCCTTCAAACCAGAGATCAAGCACTCTCTTCTTCTCTAATCCTAAGGTATGTTGTTTTTTTTTTTTCATTTTTCTTCTTATTTTTCTTATTTTTTGGGTTTATTAACAATGTTTTTTTTTTTTAATTAAGAACACAAATCAAGCACGTCATTAAGGTAAGTATTTTTCATTCCTTTTTCTTCCCTTTTTATGTTTTTGTTTTGCATTATTTTTGTTTATTTTTGTCATTTTTTTTCAGTTTTGTGTTCTTAATAATTTTATGTATTAATAAATGTGTTCGATTTTAGTTGTTATTGAAATAATTTTTGTATTATTTTGTTAGATTTTAATTTCTTTTTTTTCAAATTTGTTTTTCAATTTCAATTAAATGTGTGAGTTTAATTTTAATTATGATTTTGTATTTATTCCATTTAGAATAAATTTTTGTAAATTTAGGATTTAAACTATTACCACTTAGAAACAATTGTGTTGAATTTTATTTTATTTCTTTCACATTTGTTGTTCAATTTCAATGAAATGTGCATGATTAATTCTAATTATTATTTTTAATTTTTTTACATTTATAATAATTTGTTGTAAATTTATAATTAAAAATATTATCACATAAAAAATAAAAAATTTCTACGAAATTGAATTATGCTAAATTGTTAAAAGAAATGGAATAAAACCAATTGATTTGTGACATATATGTTGTGTATTTGTAGGTTTAAAAATTTTGGGTAGTCTCTTATATAGGGGAGGTGTTGCCAATTGTTTTAAAAAAATAGGTGCCGTTTAATTTTTTATCCGTTAATTTGTGTAGATGCCTAGTAAAAAATCTATTACTGATGGGGTTACCGATAAAACTAGACTGTCGGTATATTCCAGAGAGTTGAAAAGCAATTACTGCAAATGCTACTGTTACTGATGGGGTTACCGTTGAAACTGTTCTATCAGTATATTCTAGAGAGTTAGAAAAGAATTACTGCAAATGTTACTGCTACTGTTAATACACCGATAAAATTACATATGGTATTCTGTCAGTGATATGTTATATTTACCAATTGATATACCGACATAATAAGCTGATATTTTTTTTAATGTGCTTTGTCTATTTGTAAATCCATTGGTATATTTATTATTGAAGGATTCACCGACAATTCATAAATTACCGATAAGAGTTTTTTCGATGGACTATTTCTATCAATGATTTTGTCGGTAACATACATACTGATGGATAGCTAATGTAAATACTGATAGAAATTTTCATCTATAAAATTATTAAATCCAGTAGTTATTGATAGAAATAAAAGTAACTTTTAAAATACAATATTAATGAAAATGCATATCCATAAATCCTTAGAAATACATGGCTTAAGCTATGAAATAAGTTTTGCATGATGCAAGTTTTTTTTAAAATCTTCATTAATCTCTATTTTTATTTTTACATATATCAATTCAATTTTATTAGGTTGTTCCATGTTTTCATGTCCTTTATTTTTTATTTTTTCCTCATTTTAGGTTTTAAAAGTTTTGTTAAGTTTTTGAGAGTTAATTTTTCTTTTAATGATATTTTGTTAAGTTTCATGTCAAGTTTTGTTAAGTTTTACAAGTTTTCATGTTCCATGTACTCTTGTCTAAGAGAAAAGCATGAAAATACAAGGACAAGAGATTAAAAAAGATAAATAGTTAAAGGATACATGAGAGAATACCAATAATATAATGGCAAATAGATATGATATCCTTTTATCTTTATTTTTAAAATAATACAAAAACCTAAAAGAAACAAAATATTGTGGTCCATAGGACATAAAAAAATGATGAACTAAAATAGTATTTTGTTGTTCTTGCCTTTTATTTAAAAATCTATTAGGCTAGTTTATGGGGGTGAAATAATTTTTTTCAAATGACACAGCGGTCATTACTAAAAATACTTGGACAAATTGGTCTTATTATAATTTTTTGCACAGTGAAATTACTTAATTGCCTTTAAAAGCAAGGAATGAACATGCCAAGAGTTTTTTTTTAATCTTTTTATGTGTTTTTGCACAGTTAAATAACTAATTTGCTATTAAAAAAAAACTAAGTTGCCATCAAAGGTGTTTTGTTATTTTCATTATGTTTTTTTTTTAATAATATTGAAGTTAACTTAGGAGTTTCTTAGTAATTTAACAAATATAAAATTAATTAGAAAAATTATTAGACATGCACTCATATATATGTTGACGCCCCCTGCACCCTTTTAGCAACGTGTGAGGGGTCATCCAGTGATATATGTTGCTTTCCATAATGACATTTTAATCATCTCGGTGGCCCCTCAATTATACGGCGTCATGTATGGCTAATAAGTCTTGGATTTTGCGTTGATGTCTTTTTTTAAAAAAAATCTTTCTTCTCCCTCTCCACCTCAAATTTCACACCCAACCCCTCAAAATTTCAAAGTAACCATTCAATTATTTTTTCCTCTAGAATTAGTCTCTATTTTTTTTATTCCTATTTGTTTTATATGAAATGATTTATCAATTTGTTTTCAATTTCATCCTCTTGTTTTTTTCATGTGTCAGATCTGATATCCTTTCTTTTGATTGCTATTTATTTTGTTTGAGATAGATTTTAAAATTGAATTTGTTTTGTGATTTCGTCCTCCTGTGGTTTACTTTCTTGTTAGATTTGATTCTCATTCTTTTGATTTTTATTTTTTTCTTCTTGATTTTATCTTTTAATATTAAATTAGTTGGAAATTGAACTTCTTAGTTGAGCTCAGGTTTGATATTCAATGGATTGCGAGTTTAGGAGATTAACTTAGATTTTGAAGATTCACCCAATTTTTTTTTTCTTTAAGCTCTAGCTTTTTTGATTTCATCCTTTAATATATATTTTTTTTATTTAGATTGGGCTTAGTTCACTACCACAATCTTTAGATTTACTGACGGAATTTTCCGTCGGTATTTGCATTATCATCCGTCAGTAATTAATTTACCAACGAAATCACCGATGGAAATGCTCCGTCGGTGAATCTATCATCGATAATTTTTTGTCCGTCAGTAAGTCCATTGGTAATAAAAAAATATTACTATCGATGGATTTACTGACGAAAAAAGTGCAAAAAACAATTACCGCTTCATTCCGTTGGTATTTCCCTCGGCAAAATACCGTATGCAATTCATTCGGTAATTATTTAAAAATATTAATTTTTTTGTACAAAACTATAAAATAATTAAATTAATATAAATCAATACTCTATAATACTCAAAATGCTTGGAAAAAAGAAGAAGAAAATCAACTCAAACAAATTTGCAACAAATAAATTCAACTAAAAAAATTCATATGAAAAAAAATAAAAAATGAATCTAGACCATTTTATGACTATTTAACGAGCTTTGAATATATATTATTTTTTTGGAGTTGAAGTTAGTTTGGATTGGTGGTTTACTTACTCTATACAAGACAAGGACATTTGATATTTAAGTTAACAAAATGTTAGAGGAATATAAGGAATGGAAGAAAACAAATCAATATATAAGGTATGTTTTATAGCTGGTGAACCGTGGATATTTACATCCCTTCAAATCACATATATTTATATGGTAAGAATAGTATTTTTCAATCCCTAAATTTTTACAACTCTAAATTGTAAAGAAAGAAACTAGGGTTATCAAGTCTTCATGTTACAACCCCTTAACACAAAAGAATTGTAAAAAAAACTCTGATATTTCTCAAAATGTTTATTTAACAAATTATTTTATGAAAAATAATCTACAAGGATAATAAATTAAAAAAAACATCATAAGTAGTAAAATCCTAATTAAATCAAAATTTTTAATTTAAATAGAAAAAAATCCATAAAACAACACGAAAATTAAAAAACATTTAAAACAGTAACTTCCAGCTCTAATTTAGGCTTGAAAGCTAAAACAACTAGTAAACCAGCTACCTTTATTAATCAGACTGTTTGAACGATCTAGTAAGATTTTAGCACGATTTAATAATGATATAAAAAAATATGCTCATTTTATCATTGGACTTGTCCAAAACTCTTTAAAACCTATATAAAATCTCAGCAATTAAGAAATTAATTTCACATAAATAATTATAAAAAGAATAATGAGAAAAGTACTGCCCCATGTTAGTTCCCTCTACTTAAAAAAAAAAAAAAAAAACTTGTCATCAAGTTAATTATTAAATATTGAACTCAACCATGCCAAAAAAAAATGATATTTCAACTACAACATTATAGTAAGATTTTTTTTTTTTATGAAGTAGCATGTTCTTGATTTATAAACTCTAAAATTTAATTTATGGTGTGTGCAAGTTCCCTCACACATTTTTTTACTTCAAAATGAACCTCCCATCAGTTATGATTTTCAGTACATTAACCTTTGTATGTAAATGCCTTTGTATGTAAATGAAATCGAAGATAATTTTTCATAATATTTCCAAAAGACATGTCATAAATCACCATATCTCCCATGTACTTGTTTGCAAGATTTTCATTCATCACACAAAAACAAAATCATTTTTTACCACTATTTTTTCCAACTTAATGTCAAAATGATGATCTATGTTGTTTTTCATTTTACCCCTCGATCATCTTACCTTTAACACAATGGTCTAGTTTTTTCTAGGGATTGTCTGACATAAAGACTTTTAGAATCGGAAAAAAATGACAAATGCACTGTTCATGAACAAAAAAACAAAAAAAAAAAACTACATAGTCGACATGAACAGTGCAATAAAGTAAAAGAAGAGGGAAAAAAAAAGCAACCAAGAAAACCAAAAAAAAAAAAAAAAAGGAACCAAGAAAAATCACCAAGTTTGTCTATCTGCTATCTCGAGGGCTATCCTTCGTGAGAAAGGAAAAGGAAAGAGAAAATTTCGCGGGTAGAAAATAAAACACTTATGTCATGTCAAAGGGGGTTTGCTGTGCCCCAGGGAAAGAACATTGAGAACGAAATGGGACCCATCGTGTTTGTAACGGGGTCGCCCATTGGTGATGCTTTAAGAACTATTGGACCTTGACTTTTCCCTCGGCCATGCGGTCGAGCTATCTATAACTTCTCTGTGTTGTCCTTTTTTCTCAAATTAACAAAAACCTTGAAAAAGGTTTTTTTTATGGTAAGAGAGACATTGTCAATTGTAATAATTTTTTTTTAGTTATTTAAGTTTTTTTGTACTCTGATCATAAAAGTATTTTCAAAATTGTTTTATCTGTATCATTAGTTAAAAATTAAACTTAATAATTTTTTTTAATTTTTTTTATATAATTATTGTAATGTTAATACTCGATTTAAACAAAAAACAAATTTAGTTTCCGTGCTTAAAAAAATTATTAAAATTCAGGGATCAAGATTGACAAAAAGTTGGATATTAAGGCTCTTTTATTTTATGATATTGTTCATTTAACATCTTTTCAAAGATTTTTTCCTTTGGATTTTTTTTTATTTTTCTTCTTGA
>Ga0325403_1005649_pt1 | contig 11833 bp, 12 predicted proteins | sample PopdelMetagenome_19_FD_205665 | JGI IMG/M metagenome (GOLD analysis project Ga0325403, IMG submission 205665) | Populus deltoides microbial communities from Bellville, Georgia, United States - Xylem-PdKOR-R4 | ecosystem: Host-associated > Plants > Phyllosphere > Stem > Wood/Secondary xylem...
CTCTTCCTTGCATCCAAAAGAGTTATTAGCTAATCATCCACCCTCTTTCCATCCTTATACATCCATAAGCACAAACTCTTATAGCAGCAGGAAAAGGAAAACCGTTGCTTCTATGCTCTTGCACAATCAACATCTAAAATATTTCTTAACGAAAAAAGGAAAACTCAGAAATCAACATCTAAAATTCACCAAATAGAGATACCTGAAGGGAGGGTATTATACCATCAAGAACACTTCAGAAGACGAAACTTTATGTAAGCCATTTTTAGCCACACAAGACTTGCAAATAATATTAGGGAGGTGTACTATAATATAGAATAGTCTGACTAACCTCAGGAAACAAATTGGGGCAATCTGCAATATGACGAGCAAGATTAATTACAGCAGGTGAAGTGGGTGGCTCCCCCATTGTAATGTTGTTGAAATAGAAAGCAGCCAAATTGTCGACAGCAGATGCACACTGAAAAGTTCATCTTTCTATTTTAAATGCAGGGAATCAGCAAAACAAATCAAATATACATGGCATCACATTCAGATATGCCAGGTGAGCTTGGCATGACAAATCACCATGCATAAATGACAAGGGAAGTTAGTGAGAAGAGTGATGCGATCTGCAGTATTGGCATGACATACCTGTGATGAGATATTTGTATCAAGACCTTTAAGACCTGATTCCAGGGAACCAACAATATGCATGAAGGTGTTTGTATCCAGATTGAATATGAACACAATGTGGCTGCTGAATAGAACCTCCAAGAATGCAAAGTAAGCCCTTGTAAGCTGCAAAGAAATATACAAAGACACAAACTTACCATTATTAGTGGAAAAACATAGCCGTAGCCAAATTGACATGAGAATCAAGCAACACCAAATGAAAAGCTACACATCATGCATCAGCCAAAATTGGTACATAAAGCATAAAATTTAGATGACAAATAATAAAATCGAAGAGTTTTGGAAAAAGAAGGAAAAATGAAAGCACATGCAAACATGTCCATATGGGCACAATAGAGTCACGCTAGCATGGTTTCTAGGAACCACACCCTGGAAGGACAGCATCAAGCCTAGGGTTCTTAGGGGTCACGCCTAAAATAAAGCATAATTCCTGGAAAATTAATTAAACTCTTTCTAAAAACAAAGCACTACAAACAAATGTATTCATAGACTCGATGTACTCATCTTAAAGCTATGCCATAGTTGCATACCTATTCTAACAAGGATTCAAGACTCTGAAACAAAAAAACATAACCACTCCTATTTCAGATAGGAAGACCCAAATAACTCCAATATTTAAAATAAGGCCTAAACTCATGAAATTCCAGTCAATCAGGAAATTACTGTCTTTAAAATCACATAAAAATACAGGAACTTTGCTTGATTTGTTGTCTGCATCAACCACAGAGGTGCCTGACAATCACCAAGTACAATAGGTACACATAAAATAATGTATCACGTCACTCCATGTCATCTAAATTTGCAAATATTTTTGTGTGCAAGAAATGTCTGATCATCAAACAATGACAACATTGAGGAGGAGGGTGATCCCAGGCTAAATTAGTGCAAAAATAATATACTATTCCAATCCAATTGAATCAAAATTTAAAATATTTGAGCCAGAAATGTTCAGCGGTTTAATTCTATATAACAGATATTCCTGCTGCAAACACACTGACCTCACAAAGTCTAAAACAACCAAAATGACAACACAACTCTGCCAGCTTCCACAAATATATTCAAGAACAAAGCAACAAACAAGTTCAACTGCAAATTGCATGGATAAAATGGATTAACCTTTTCTACTTATCAACAGTCACAATTTAACCAGGCAGCATCAATAAAATGGATTCACCTACACGGAAAAAAAACTTGAAAGAAAATTAGTTCCATTATTCCCCAGTTCATCTTAGTGGGATCTTTCATCCCCATTTTTCTCCATCAATAACATTTTGTAAGACTATTGGTCTCCCAAACAAGTATGCATCTAAATACCCCTTCCAACAAGTTAAACCAGCACTATGAATCTCTATTCATGCATTAAGCATATCAGAAAAGGTCTACAAACTCAACTCCCAAACTATCCTGCTTAACTAGAGCCGCCCCATCCCTACTTCACAAAGAGAGATCCAGGAAATGCACCTTTGCTGGTAATTGGACACAGAATCATACCAAAAAAGAGTAAAAAAGCATTACCCATAAGAAAGCCCACATTAAACATAAAGTCTCCACTACTTCCTAACAAATTTCCACACCCCCACATCAGAAGGTTTCCCATTAATTCCAAAATATGCTCAATAAACATTTCTTCAGATATGATCTCTCTCCAATATAAATCTCCAAATCCTTTTTCACAGTAGACTCTCATCAAATGCATGTGAATTTTATTCCCAACCCTCTTGTACTAATAGAAAAATTAACAGCTCCATTTTACCAAATGAAACTGAAAAATGGAAATTTTGATTTTGATTTTGAGACTGCAAATGGAAATACTATATGAATTTAAAATGAAGAAATAATTAGTTCTTTTTTTATATTTAGTATTTTTGGGAGTGGAGATGATTGGGTAGGTACAATGAATTTTGTTGCCTGCTTGCTGCTTATTTATTTAAGTTTGGATTGGTTTGGTTTGGAAGTGGGGAAGTTTGGGTCATTGTTAGGGTGGGTTACTTCCAGTTTACTATTTATAAAAAACAAGACATTTAGCAGCTTGTAATATTAATATATGCAAATAATTTTTTTAGGTTAATCCGGACAACCAGGGTTGACCCGAGCCTTGTCCTAAGTCGGGTTTTAAAACTATGCCCCTATGTCCTTAACAGAAAAAGATATGCAAACACACAAAATATAGTGTACACTAAACTAAACCTTGAAGAGTAAAAGAAAACAAACACAAATCAATAAACAATAGGGAACATAGAGGCATATATGAGGCAGGAAAATATCGATAGAATGTGAGTGAAAGCCAAGAAGTCCTACACACCTTTCGAAATGCCAAAATATCAGCCAGAGGAATTGACAGTGTCATCTTTAGAGCAATATCAAGTACATCAGAGAGTGCTCTATCACCATACAGTTCAAACACGCCAAAGTTGACATAGTTTCCCGCAAGAGCTGCCAATAAGTGGCAAATACAAGAATATCAACACATAAGATATATACTTATTATAAAGTTCATATTCAGTGACCATTGGACCAGTAAGGAAACAAATTAACAGTATATGGCTCAACTTGTTGCCATCCCTACTATTCAAATATAAAAAATACACATTTGCAGCAAAGAATATAAGTTATATATGCCACAAAACAATAAGCAAATGAACCAAAGTACGATTACTTGTACAAATTCACCCAAATTCATTAGACAACTACATTAAACTGATATAACGCAGTTTGATAGTTAGAAGAGTTATTTTCAAGCAAATTGATAAAGGGCTAGATGAAAATCCTTTGTCTTGTTTCAATAAACATGTTTTTAGGCGAGTGCATGTATGATTCTTCAGCCCAACGGACCTTGAAAACTTCTCCAAGAATGGTTTGTATATTAATATTCATCAGGTAAAATACAAATGACCAGCAACAAACTTATGGTAAAAGGCAAGTAAATCCAAGCAACTTTCAACAATCTCAGCATACAAATTCTTCAATTAACAAAAATAAAGGGGTCTTATATTAACCTCTTGACAGAATAGTTAGGCAAATCCATATTCCCTTGTATTTGTAGCCATATATGTCAGCAACATTTGGAAGAGATAATATCCTTGTTCCATAGGCTACAATTAATTTGCTGACTTCCCGGAAAAGAAGAATGCCATTAGGAGACGACGAATCAAAAGTTAAACGTTGGGCCTTGTTCAACACAAATTCAGCAGTGAATTTTAATAGAGGGGTGGTGACCTGCAGCACCAAATCAAATAATGATGTTTCTATATTGGGAACTAGAGAAATTAGACCAATGATCTATAATACATGGATAAGATTGGTAAAGTCACATTTCATTTGCTCTCTTTCAGCACGTTATTGCATAAGATAAAGTTGCCAGTGGCTCAGAAAACATATTACAATTTTGAGTAAAATTTGAATAGAAGACAGCGCAAAAGGTTCCATTATAAGGTTCTCAACAACGCTCTTTTAGTTGAAAATAAAATAAATCATGATAAAACATGGCTCCTAAGATTTTGAATCTCTCTCATATGTTCATACCTCTGGTGTGTCTGTCCAATGTGAAATGCCTTTCAAGAGAAGCGGCATGTGAGCAGGATACAGCCAATCAAATAAAAGCCCATATGTTCTTCGACTGAAAAATGGTTAAAAAATGGGCATGAAACCTAACAGTTCATAAATAAACAACCTCGTACCCAAAACCTATACTAACCTGTTTGTGGCCATAGCAATTCCTCTAAGATCCCTCATTAACCCAATTAGCGCATACTTCACCACATCAGTCCGAAACATCGAATCAGGAGTTGATTCCAACCTTATAAACACCTAAGACACCATAAATATTATTTAGGTAATCAATGAAATTCTACGAAAAAGCTTTTCTTTCCTTCTGAGTGAGTGCGGGAAAGTACTTGTAAAAGCGGTTCCATCGAAGACTTGAATCTCACAGGACTGTCCTCCATGAATATTAACCAGCCAATAGTATAATAGAAGGTTGTTCTGCTACGAGAGCTTCTATATTCTTCTAAGAAAGGAAAGCGGTCCCTCTAAAAATTCAAAAAGAATACTTAATATTAATAACACATCATTATTTCAAAGAACAAACTAAAAGAAGAACGGATAAGCAAAAAATTTATGCCAGAATTGTAATTACAGTATGGTTGGCAACTATAAATTTGACAGCATCCAGCTTCAAAAGCAGCTTTCCAGTCATATATCTAAACAAAAAAAAAGTAACCAAATAAATAAATGAAAAATGAACAGTCAAACAAGCAATCATTGTGGATGAAATTAAACTTCGTGAAAACATAACAATATGCTATACTACTTTTAGCCAAAAAAGGAAGCAGTAGACTAACCCAGATGCCAGCTCCAAGAACAAGCTTAATGTATGATTAATGACCTCCTCACTCTAAACCAAGCACAAATGAAGGTATGACAAAAACTTTCTGAAAAACATACTGAACAGGAATCAAAGAACAATACAGAATGAAGCATTCACCTCTGTATAACACTTTAAATTTGTAGCGATTTTTGAAACAATCACATTCAATAATAGTAGATGATCACCGAGTCCAAGAAGTTCAGACAAACGAGCATATAGCTGCTGCAGCACAAAAAGAAAGACTTAAGAATATTGACACTTGCAAAGCTTAGAATGAAGACAAAAAAAACCTCATTACCTTCGATGAGTGCACAGCCTGATCACCAACATAAGACTTACGGAAATGCTGAAAGAAGGTAAGAATTGCTCGATCAAGTCTTTGCTTGCTTAATTCACCATACCTCTGTTAAATACAAGGGCAATGAGTATACTAATAAAATCAGTGCCAAAGTTGTTATTGAGAAATTGGTGGAACCTAGTTCAGATATAATGGAAAAAAAGCATGACCACAGAGATGGAAAGGATTTTTTAGAGCAACAATTACATAAGCATGTTTTCAAAGCCTTTGAGGAAAAAAATACAAAGACCCTTCTTCTCTTAAAAGAACAAAAGCAAACAAAAAGGCAGATATGAAGCTATGCAAATTATTTGAGTGTTAGTAACAAGAGTTACAAAGAAAACCTTCAGCATATCAAGTGTTAGTAAGCAAATGATAACCCAAATGGATAAACATAACAGTATATTTAACATCTAATGGATTCCCGCTACATTAACCTAGAGTGACAAAACAAAGCCATTCAGTATTAACTTTAAGCTCGGGAATGAACATAGATGCAATATTGTTGCCAAGGTTCATGAAATAAGTGGTGAACCATGTTATCCAGATTCCATAGCCTCTTTGAGAACATGTGCAGAAGAATTCTTCCAATTTCCCTACTGTTAAAGATGCCAGAGTAATTCTATAATGATACTACAATAACCCATCTCCCCATATGCCCAAACTACATGACAGCAAACAAATAACAAATTGAAATGCCAGCATAGCCAATAATGACGCATTTTAACCTCCAATAAGCTATAGCATCAATTTGTAACATGAGATCTCTGATATGAAGAAATGCGAAAATTTCAGGCCCTGAGACAAAGTTCCCAAGGCAAAGTTTTGACAATAAGCAAACATAAAAGAACATTATCTATGCCAAAGCACTTGTCTGGGCATTAAACTTAAATGCAATGAATATAATGCCATGAGCACATTAAAATGAAAAAGGGAAAAAAGTGACAGATTCAAGTCAAATCGAAAATGGTGCCAGGCAAGGTTTAAAGAAGTCAAGGAAGAGACTATCAGCTGCTTGTAAGAGGAGTTAATAATTGTCAGTATATTAGCAGTTTTATCATCGATAAATTGGTCTTTGATGTAAATCTCTTCTAAGAATGTGCCTCTATAAAATTTTATAGAAGCAAAAGTGTCAAGACTTTTTTTTAAGAAAAAAAGGTTAAAACAAGTCAACATCCAATGATGCTATTTTTCCCAGAATCTATCCTACCAATGTGGCCTTCTGCTAGTTTGTAAGATGTTATGCCCAGAAGACCTATGCTGAAGAACCTAACATGTCAGCGTCCATGAAGCTACCCAGTTCTGACTCAGCAATAATTCTCAAAAACTAGAAGATAAGATGTGGGTCACATTGCTTCTAGCATGTATGACACTTCAAATCAACTCAATTAATAATAACAAAGTAGAATTCCCTTGCATCTTGAAAACAAAGCTCCAACCAACTTAGTTCTAGCATACATGACATTTCAAATCACCTCAATTAACAATAACTAAATAGAATTCTCTTGCATCTCAGAAACATAGCTCCAACCAGCTTAATCAATTTTTTTATGTGCACAAACCATAAAAGAACAAACAAGATGGATAATCGAAATTATATTTGCAAATTGATAAACATAAATTCAAATGATTTAAACAAAAAGATGTTTACACAGACAAGGAAATAAACTGATATTCAAATTGATGGCATTATGCAGAAATAATTAAAGATCACATATCAATGCTGTATGAATGCAGACAAGACTCAGCATATCTCATATACTGTTTAAAAGGAAAATTAGAGAAAAGATAAGCAATTTGACACTATTCCATTTCACATTACAGGCCATTATTGTTGGTATACCTGGCTATGTATCCCACTGTCAGTAACATTTATTAATTGCAAAACACGAGCTGAAAGTTCTGCATCAAGCACTTCTTGAGACTCCACGCTGCATGAGATAAATGTAACAAATACATTGATAATTGCAAGCACATATGCATGTTATTCCTATCACAAAATGCACAAAACAAAAATGAAAAAAAAATTACCTACAGCCAGTGGATTGTTTTATTTTAAGAATAGCAGCAATGATATGAACAATCCAAGAAAGTTTTGCCTCAATAACAGCAAGCTCACTGTTATCAGCACTCTGTCGTAGTGCTATTTCCTGTGTATTCCATTCAAAAATAATTTTTAAATTTTTTTTATCATATTGAGTGTCCATAAATATTCAACATCCGAAGAATACATCATCCAATACACTTATCATACCGTGTATGCTTGCAGAATAGGCTCCATTGTGGTTATTATATATAAACTACTTGTTTGGTACTGCAAAAAAAAAGAAATAAGAATAATCATAACAGACTCCAAGCCTTAATGGGCTGGTACAATCACGAGTTTGGCACACGTGTAATTCAGGAAACTAAAATTAGTATCGTCAGGGACTTCTAAATCTAGAAAACTCCAGGCGGGATAAGTAACAGGGAGGCTATCACATATTATATTATATATAGAAACTAGACCTGGAATCTGCAAAGATAAGGAAAGCAATCTAGCTGATCTTGAAGAAGCTCAACATTATCCAATGGATCGTCATCGTCAGCAAATCCAGCCTACATGAAAAAGGAGTGCCAAATAGGAATTCAACATTTTATGTATAATTTAAAGAGAAATATCAATCATGAAGACAAAGCAGACCTGCACAGAATTAAATCTTGATGTTATAAAGCCTTCAGTAATTTTAGGCACAAATTCATCAAGCAAACTTGGTGCCTCTCCCTTCAAATATGGTACAGATGTCACCAATCTGGACCACAACCCTAGAAGATAGTATACACTGCTGCTGGCCCACTGGTAAGACATGAACTTAATCAGCAGATAAGTTGCGAAAATGCAGTATGGATCCAAAGCATGTTGTTTCGGGCACTTAAGCATGATATACTTATTGTTGCAAGGAAGAGGCATTCCATTATTAAACATAGATGCAGTTATTTATCACGAAGGCTAGATATGACTAATTTTTAAATCACAATAGGAAAATAAACACCAACCCACCTGCCAGGACTGCAAAGACTTTAAAGTGAACTCTGCCACCAACTGTATCCAATCACTGTAGCCTTCTACATTCACAAGCTCTGACAACTGCAGTAAATTTTGTGTATCAAATGGAGTCAGGTTTGTAGTTGTATACTTGTATGTAATTAAAAAGCATCATGCAATGCTATGAATACATGTCACCAACAGATTTTTTTCAGTGAAAGAAAAGCATTTTAATAAAGAGGAATTAAAATGGGGTTACAAAGAGTAAAATTAATTAAAATAATTAAAGCAGCAGAAACTCTACCCATGCACATGCACAAATTTGCAGTTATATAACATCAAGTGGCAGTCCCTACAGACATGTGAATATGCCCATGCAAATGAAACTGTAAACCAATAGCATGGGAAAATGTAACAAGAAAACAAAACATAGAAATAAAAGATCAGTGTCAAAAATGTGACTATACAATAAATTACCTGATAATTCACTCTGAAGCGTCCAAGAAGGCGACAATACTCATGGTAATTGTCATGATCAGCAAGGCCTAATAATGACCATGTCCCACTAAAATCAGTAAATGAGAAGCAAACTGGGGGGGGGGGGCAACAATTTTAAAAGTTGGGAAATAAAAAAATGAATAGCTGGTGATTGCAAAACCCAAAACAGGATAGACAATTTAGAACATACACACTTCTAAATTGACACATTCATTCAGGGGCCTCCAAAACCCCTTCAGAATTGGAAGTGAAAGGAGAAAAAGACAATGAAACTGTTCAACAAGAAGTTTTCGCTAAGCAAGCATGATTAAAATCTCTAAACAAACAGATTGCAACCACTTAACACCAACAACAATTACAGAACTTTCACTCCAGAGGTCCTATGCATGCCACCTTTAACAGTGATCTATTGTCCACGCTCAAACTCATTCTGAAGAAAGAAAATGGAGAAAACAAAAATAGGAAGAAAGTGACCAAAATGATTCAATATGATAAACAATTGAAGAAAAAAACCCACACAGAAATGCAAGTGCATTTTATTTGAATTCTTTTAAGATATAATTTATTATATTAAGATATCCTTGAAAGAAATACATCTTGAAGGAGAATAAGAATCCTCCAAAACAAAACAAAGAAAAAGAAGTTAAACAACATAGAAACCAAAACCAAAACAAAAGAAATGCATATGCATTGTATTTGAATAATCACAGGGTACAATCACATAACCATATACTACAAGGAAAGAGAAGAAGGTAACAGCACCCTGTCCTGTTTGAAGAATTTCCTTGGTTCCTGTCATCAAATGGGCCAAAAACTTGGAACGAGCAGCATCATTTGTGAACAAAGAGCGCCGTACTGATGCTAATCGGACCAGGCATTCCAGTGCCTAAAAAGAAAACCAATAAGAGCCCCCAGCAATGAAGAGTAACAAAGCATAGAAACACATAAATCCACATCTCAAACAGACAAATAACAAATGGACAAAAAAATTAAGTCTGAATTTCAACATCCAACAAAAACAAGCCTGCACATGTTAGAAGTGTGAATTTACATAAATTCTCCATTATTCATTTACATTTACATACATGACAATATTTGTCAGTTTCTTATTTTTTTGGATTAATGCTCTTCCTGATGGCCTTGATCCTATGACAACAGCACTACATCCAACATTTTTTTAACATTGGAAGTGTGAATTTGCATTGACAAAGCACTAAAAGTACCACTACGATACAGGACAAGTACCACTATTATACAGGATCAGATGAACTACATGCAAAAACAATCAGCACAGTTAAGATGTCCTCCTAATTAGTAAAAGTTGCCATGTTTGCCAATAATTCATAGGCTTAAGACCAAACATCTTTCAAGGATGTAAAAGATGTAAGCAAAGACTCTTCCCTTGAATCTCCTTTTCTTCCCTCAGCAAAAAAAAAAAATTTCATAAGAGAATGTACTATTAGCATGGGAAGAATGCACAAGATGAGTTAATAAATAAGAAATCCTCCGAAGCAACAAAGACGATGAAGAAACCAAACTCAATATAGAAGAGACACCAATCCTGCTAAATATAAGCAAGAACAGCACCCATTAAGGCACCTAAAGCGCTAAATCACAAAGATGCAAAGAACAGAACCAATGCTTAAATTCTAGCATTCTCCATCCAAACACAACAGGTGAATCCACACGATAGAAATTTAAAATCTTCCTCCAAGCCACAAGGAAATTGTCAGCAAATCCTAAACAAAATTCACCTCAAAATCAAATAATCTATTTCCCTCAACAAAAATAGCCAACAGAACGCAACCCTAAATATCTTTTTTGAGGAGCATCAACAAAAAAGGCACAATCTCCATGCATTCAACTCCACCTCAATTTACACAACCATGACCCAAAAGAAACCAAGGCCCAAAAGATCCTAAACACGAGTTCTCCAGTGTGGACCAAAATGGTCTCGCGAAGCCAGTCCCTAGTTGATGCAAGTCCTTCTCTACCTTGAAGAGCAGAAAACCGAAGTTCAAAAAGGAGGCTCGATGTAATTGAACGTGACTGATAAGGAGGGGAGAAATAATGTTTTTTAATCCGTTAAAAGAGTCACAAAGCAGTGAATCCTTCTCATGCATGCCTTGCTCTCTTTTTCTTAGTAGGGAGGAGCAAGCACAATAGAGCTCTTCCATCCCTACCCAACTCTCTTTTCCTTTGACCTATATCCTACCTTATCTTAAGCTTCAAAATGCACACATTGACAAATTCAAGATCTTCTTCACAAAGATAGATTCAATGTACCAAGATTTTAAACTTATGTTGTAGACCAGCTAAAGCATGCATGCCAATGCATAATGAAGCAAGTGAGGAAAAATATTATAGGACTTTAAGTGCATGGTCAATACTACGATGGTGAATCATAAAAATTTATAATGTGTGATCATAAGCGACACATCAACTGACCTCTTTTGAACAAGGAGATGTTGTAATAGCATAATAATCAAAAAAGATCTGCAATGTAGAAGGATCCTCTAAAACAGACCTCCAGGATGTCGGAATCTACAGAATTACATATGTTTGCTTGTAACAATCCAATCCATATATAACATATATAGCACATTCAAGTGTAAGGAAATTTTACAATTAAGAAAAGATCATACATTACTAGAATAAGTAATCAAAACCTGAATAGTACCAAACTCCTCTGAACTTTCATCAATTGATGTCCCAACAAAATCAAAAGATAAACATTTTAGCGAAAGAGAAAGTGCCAACTCTTGCAATCGACCTGTAACTGTACCAGACATATTGTAAAATATCAGAAGGACTAATAAAGAAAAAGCTACAACAGGCACACAGGTGGTGGGTGGGGGGATAAGAACATTAAACCATTACCATCATTTTTCAGTTGACCCAATGATGTTAAAGAAATTTGGAATATTTGAAA
>Ga0325403_1005651_pt1 | contig 11830 bp, 9 predicted proteins | sample PopdelMetagenome_19_FD_205665 | JGI IMG/M metagenome (GOLD analysis project Ga0325403, IMG submission 205665) | Populus deltoides microbial communities from Bellville, Georgia, United States - Xylem-PdKOR-R4 | ecosystem: Host-associated > Plants > Phyllosphere > Stem > Wood/Secondary xylem...
TAATGGTTATAAAAAAAATGAATATATGAGAATAAAAGTTTCTTAAAGAATACAAGAGTGCATCTAAAGAATAAATTAATATATTATCCTTTTTCTTTTATTCCCTGCAGTAATAATTTATAAAATATATCAATTTTTTACCTACACAGATAACATTTAATGAGATAATATAAATCACTTTTATGGTAACCGGATGAGTTATATAACATCATTTATCGCATCATCTACTAAATGAGATTTTTACATAAACTAGAGGTGAGAAAAAAATTGATTAAATAAAAAAAATTAAAAAAATAACTGAAAAAATCAAATCGTGAAAAAAAACCGATTAAAATTTTAAAAAAACCAACCGGTTCGGTTTTATAAGCTTGAAACCGAAAAAACTAAACCGAACCGAAATAGAAAAAACCCGATCCAAACAGGAAAAAACCGAGTCAAACCAAAAAAAACCGAGCCAGACTAAAAAACTAAGCTAAACCGGTTTTTGTCATAAAAAACCGAACCGAAACCGGTCGGTTTGAACCGGTTTCGGTTCGAATTTTTTTATTTATTTTAGTTTGGTTACTTTATTTTGATAAAAACCAAACCGAACTGAAAATAATCACCCTTAATATAAACGTACAGATCATTTATACATTAACCATCACTTGTTAAGGCTTTTATCTATCACTTATAAATTTTTTATAATATACTTATGCATAATAAGAGGATTTTTTTTAATACAATAACTTAATAACGTTTATCTAACAATAATAAAAATAATATCATTTTCATTTTAGAGCAGGTCTAGTGGCTGGGTCAAAAAAACCCATCATCATCGAATAGGCTTAAAACTCACGTTCTCGGGTCGGGTTAATTTATTATATCCATAATTATTTTATATTTTGTGCCATGTCGGTCCAAGGTTGAAGGTTAAACCATGGACAGCAGAAGCATTGACTACGAATATCACGAAACACTACATCGTATATCTTTTTTAGGGCTTTATTAAATAACCAAATTTTGCGCGTGAAAACGACGGGGGAAACACATCGGAACATCTCTAGTTCCACACCACGCAAGTCAGTTGGGAAATGGTAACGTAAACAAACGAAAGAGTGAATTGATCGTCCGGTGAGATCTCTCCAATTTGTACGATCTACCCCCCCCCTCTCCCTCCCTCCCTCCCTCCGTCTCTCTCTCTCTCTCTCTCTCTATACATATATATTTATATATTAACGCAAATAAATTACACAATTTGAGATCTCTCGATCTGTGAAAAATGGGCGACGGAAGTTCTGGCCCAACCATGGATCTGATGCGTTCGGAGCCGATGCAATTAGTGCAACTTATCATTCCTATTGAATCAGCGTATCGCACAATTTCTTATCTCGGTGACCTTGGCCTCTTCCAATTCAATGATGTAAGCATTTTTTTTGTTTTGAGATTTTTCTGTTGTTCGGTTCAATTGCTTACCTAACCATAATAATATTAGGATTTGTTTTGGTTAATGATCCGCGTAATGTGATTTCTCTGATATTAATTTGGATTGAACTCGATCGGATTTGTTTTAGTTTGAATGATTTCGGTATCCTGTGTTTACGGTTACGAAATTGAATATGAAGAACTGGAGTTTCTTTTTTGGTTTTCGTTATCACATTACGGTTTTGATGAAGTAATGGTATGTTTTTTACTGTTTTATCCAGCTTAACGCGGAAAAGAGCCCGTTCCAGCGGACGTATGCTGCTCAGGTTTGGTTTTGATAGTGTAGAGATCAATTCTGTTATGCAAATGTTGAAAATGTTGGTGGATAATCGATAAGTGTTGAATTTTTTATGCTGTGTAGATTAAAAGATGTGCAGAAATGGCTCGCAAGCTACGTTTCTTCAAGGAGCAAATGAGGAAGGCTGGGTTGTCACCGTCGACGAAGTCTTTAAGAAGTGGCGATATTGATCTGGATCATTTGGAGGTATTAATGTAGATTTTTAGTTTTTTAGAGTATGATTCCTTGGAATTAGAACTTGTTGTGATATATCGAGGCAATTTTAGGTAACGCTTGGAGAATTGGAATCAGAGCTGATAGAGATAAATTCGAACAATGAAATGCTACAACACACTTATAATGAACTATCAGAATATAAGCTTGTCTTGCAGAAGGTATGGCTTCTTTTATATCCAGTGTGATGACGAGGCCTTTGAGTCTCTTGCATCTTATATATAGCCTTATAGGCCTTTCTCTCCCACACACACATGCACTAAACGTTAACTCAACACATAGATGAACTGGCCATCAGCAACTTCTGTCAGGAGAAATTTCTGAAACATATGCTATCACTTTCAATTTTAATCTACTCAACCAGGAATTTCGAATATTATAGAGGTTAGCATTCTGTAATTTACTGTAAAAGGCAAATGGAGCTCTGAAACAGGTGGGTACTTTTTGTATCTCATGTCAGGCTGGTGAACTTTTCCACTCAGCTCAAAGCATTGTTGCAGCTCAGCAGGGTGAACTTGAATTATTTAACACTACTGAACAATCTGTTGAGAGATCATTATTGTTGGAGCAGGTACTGCTTTTCAGTTTTTCCTGTTCTTTACTACAGCAGCTGAAAGTTTGTCATTTTCTGCTAACTGATTCTTAAAAATGAACATTGTTTAGGAAATGACAATGGATCCATCAAAGCAAGTAAAGCTGGGGTATATCAGTGGTCTTGTTGCAAGAGAAAAATCAATGGCTTTTGAAAGGATTTTGTTTCGAGCAACTAGGGGCAATGTCTTTTTGAAGCAAACTGTGCTTGAAAATGCTGTTGTTGATCCTGTGTCGGGGGACGAGGTTGATTCCTGGATGATGTTTATCTGCTCTCCATTTCCAGAGTTGGATATACACGCTTTATTTTGAAAAGCTTATGATTTATCAATTTACAGGTTGAAAAAAATGTATTTGTTGTCTTCTATTCTGGTGAAAGAGCAAAGAACAAGATTCTTAAACTCTGTGAAGGTTTTGGAGCAAACCGCTACCCTTTTACGGAGGACCTAAACAAACAGTTTCAGATTATTTCACAGGTATAATTCATGATTGCTCATGTTTCTTACCTCTGATTCTGGTAGGTTAGAAGCCCGGCACACTGAAAGTTGATTAGTTGGTCAATTTTAGAGAGCAAACAATTATTTTGATTTCTCTTCTTGAGGATTCTGGAGGACTAGGATTATTTTTCTCTCTGTTTCATCTTTTTTTACCATCTGCTCATTGCCATACTTGATTACACATAAGAAACATGAATTGCCTTTTCTTTTTCTTGCTTTCCGGGTACTTTACTGTCATTTGGTCTAGACAACCATAAAGCATGCTCCAATTACTGGGAAAGAGAACGGAGTTCACTCCCTATCAACTGGCAACAATTATTGGGACAGAAGATCCAAGTACAGCATGTCGAGTTTGAAGCAATGTGGCTTGAGATTCATAGGAATTTAATTTGCTTTTACTTTATGTCAATGGACATGATTTTGTTAGTACAAGGTATCGTGGCCTTGTGAGTGTTCTTATATAGGCATATAAATAAATGTGTAACAGTTTCAGGGGCAAAACTGAAAAGGTGTCAAATTTAACAGGAAAGGTATTTTTCCCTTGATGCTTCAGAAAGGGAAAAAAATTTTATGAGCTAGATAATGCTTTTAATAAGAAATCAGTAGAGCATAATTGCCGGAAGATATCATCAATCCCCAAGCTAGTTTTAGAGGGTGTTTGACATTGTGGTGCAGGGTGCTTTTCTAAAGTGCCTTTTGCTTGAAAATGCATAAAAATGATTTTTTCAGATTTTTTTTTTTAATTTTTGACATCAAAACCATTGAAAAGCACTAAAAAAGCATTAATTTGATTTCTTTTAAGGGAAAAGCACATCAAGGCATAAGCAACCTCACTCCCAGGTAGAACTAAATAATTGCACGAAAGTCCTAATTTAATAATATATAGTGTTTCACTTGTAGTAAACTGAGGATACAAAAATTTGCATTTTCCCCACTTTGAAATGAACCTAGAGTTTTTGTTTAGTGCTCTGTCTTAGGTGCACTAGCATCTTTCTGTCCAGTTTTCTGATGTAAATTTTGTAAATTCACTGATTTCTAGGTGTCTGGAAGACTTGCAGAGCTTAAAACCACCATAGATGCTGGATTGGCGCACCGGAGCAATTTGTTACAAACCATCGGCTTTGAATTTGAGCAGTGGAATTTTCTGGTTTGTTCAAGTCATTTTACTTAATACTTTGGATCATCACTCGATTAATAAAAGTTGAGTTAAGCTGAGCTGAATCTTTTTTGTCAACTAAGTTTGTCGCTTTCAACTCATATAGGTGAAGAAGGAAAAATCGATTTACCACATTTTAAACATGCTCAACATGGATGTGACAAAGAAGTGTCTTGTTGCTGAAGGTTGGTGTCCTGTTTTTGCAAAAGATCAGGTTTGTTCCCTTAACTTATAATACTCAGTACTTGGTTAAATCTTGCATTAATCATATCTTTTAAATTGTCTCATCGTTGTATCTCTGCAGATACAAAATGGATTAAGGCGAGCGACTTTAGACAGCAACTCACAAATTGGAGCCATATTCCATGTTTTGCAGACAAAGGAATCACCACCTACCTTTTTCCAAACAAACAAATTTACTTCTGCTTTTCAAGAAATTGTAGATGCGTACGGGTGAGTTATTTATGCCATGCAAACAATACAAAGAGTCTGAAATTTTTTAAAGTAATTTTTGGGAGGATAATTGGCTATATGGTTCTAGCATAACTTTAGAAGTTTTCAGATGCCTTTAAGATCGGACTGGTAATACCAGTATGTGACAACCATGTTAGGCATTGGCAGAACTTGCAGTTTCTTTAAGTAAATTATTTGTTCAAACACAGAAATTATGGCGTTTGAGAGATAGAAAACTAGTGTCTGATTGTTGTTAGTATGTTCCAGGTGATATGTAGTGGTTGACCGAAGTATATTTAGTTGATATTATCTGTCTTTGCAGGATGTCAGTCCCAATAATTCAATGCTGGTCAATTTATGTGTAAACAGTTTAGGGATAGGTCTTCTCTTGTCCTTGCATGTTGCATAATGAGTGGATACATTTGGCTTAGACATTCCTTCCATTCCACAACCTGTAATCCATGCATCATTTAATTTGCCCCATTGACTGTTCTCGTTGACTATTTCAAAGATGAAATAGAGGTGTTAGCTGACAAAATAATTTTTCAGGGTTGCCAAGTACCAGGAAGCAAATCCTAGTGTATACACAATTGTCACATTCCCTTTCCTTTTTGCTGTAATGTTTGGTGATTGGGGCCATGGTATTTGCTTGCTGTTGGCAACATTATATCTTATTATCCGGGAAAAGAAACTTTCCAGTCAGGTAATTGTGATACAGCTCGTTGGTTTGTCTTATCAAGCACTGTCTTCCTCTTAATTGTCGCATGCTTTGGCTTGCTTCCTTTTGCAAACAACAGAAGCTTGGAGACATTATGGAAATGGCTTTCAGTGGTCGTTATGTGATAATGATGATGGGAATTTTTTCAATCTACACGGGGTTGATATACAATGAATTCTTTTCGGTTCCATTTGAACTGTTTGGGCCCTCTGCATATGGCTGTCGTCACCAGTCTTGCAGGTATTAACCAGTACAACTTTACATGTGCACGAGTGGTTCAGCTTTACCTGTAAATGATTTATGCTTTATTTGCATTGTAGGGATGCTTATACTGCTGGTCTAGTTAAGGTCCATCCTACGTATCCATTTGGTTTGGATCCCAAATGGCATGGTAGCCGGAGTGAGTTACCTTTTCTTAACTCAATGAAGATGAAGATGTCAATTTTATTTGGAGTGGCCCAGATGAATCTTGGGATTATAATGAGCTACTTCAATGCAAAGTTCTTTGGAGATAACATAAACATCTGGTGAGCTATATACTTTATTCTTGCATGCAATGCATTGTTTCAAATATTATATTACAGCATGCCCTTATGGAATAACAGCATAATGATGGTTTTAAGTTATTGTTCTTTCATGAACGTTCAAGTTTAATTTTTTAGAGTATTTAATCTTATAAACATGACCGCCCTTATCTGCTACAGTGGAGAGATGGGACCTTGGAAGCATTTAGATATTTATCTTTTGCTTTTCACTGCTTGTTTCTTCTTTTTCTTATTTTCATTTTCAGAATTAACTAGCGACAGTTGCATTGTTTTAGGTACCAATTCGTGCCCCAGATGATTTTCTTAAACAGCTTGTTTGGTTACCTTTCACTCCTCATAATTGTGAAGTGGTGCACCGGTTCACAAGCTGATCTATACCATGTGATGATATACATGTTTCTAAGTCCCACTGATGATTTGGATGACAATCAGCTTTTTATCGGCCAGAAATTTTTCCAGGTATAATATCTTTTATAGTGATTGTGTGGAAATTCTCCCTCGTGGTTTAAGAAAATGAAGCCAGCTAACATGTTTCACCATCAGATCTTGTTGCTCCTATCAGCCCTTGCTGCTGTCCCATGGATGATGTTTCCAAAGCCTTTTCTGTTGAAGAAACGACATGAGGAAGTATGCTCATTTTTTCCCCAAATGCATTCATTGTTATTGCTCATTTGTAAAAATAATTGTTAACCTCTATCATTCCTAAATGCATTGTTCAGAGGTTCCAAGGTCAGTCCTATGCACGGCTGGACAGCAATGACTACCCTCCTGAAATTGAGCCGCATTCTGTTTCCCATAACCATGAGGAATTTGAGTTCAGCGAGGTGTTTGTTCACCAACTTATACATACCATAGAGTTTGTTCTTGGAGCAGTGTCGAATACAGCTTCATATTTACGTTTATGGGCCCTCAGGTTGGTTCTTCTAGTAATTACTTGAGATCTATATTTTCAAGCTAAATAAATTCCCACCCTTATTTGAATGCTTGTTTGTGATTGCTCGTCAGAATGTAGCTGTCACTAGTTAGGTGGCCCGCGGCGTAGCGAGGGCCAACTTTTTATTTTCATAAAAAATATAAAAAAAATCTAAGATTCATGAGTGTTGGGTCTAGCTGCAACGCCGGACCCAAGAGCGTCGAATCTGGCTGCAACACCATACCTAACAATAATATTTATATTAATAAAATATTTAACTTATTTGCCTAAATTCTTATATTTTTTAATCTCATAAAAAAATAATGATTTTTCTTCAGTAGTAATAATAGTATTTTTTAAATTTATTAATGATAATAATAATAATATTTTTTTCAAATTTATTAATTATAATACAAATAATACTATTTTTAATATTAATACTTTCAATTATAATAAAAATAATAATATTTATAACACAAATAATTATATTTTTGAGATGAATACTTTGATTTATTAGAAAAATATTAATATTTATAATACAAATAATATATTAATAAACTCAAGAGGATTGGGTCCCGACAAAGGACTCAAGAGACCCAAGTCCTGACGCAGGACCCAAGCGAAATGGGTCCTGACACCGGACCCAAGCGAAATGGATCCTGACGCCGGACCCAAGGCTAAGGGTAGTGCCCAGGGTAGCCCTAGCACCATGTGTTTGTAGCCTGGCGCGCTGGCGCCCAGGGCTTGCCAGCCACAACGCCAGATGTCTGCAGTCTAGGGCCTGCAGCCCCACCAAAACTGGAGCTAACTATTTTCTCTCAAACCATCCCTTCAGTGTCATATGCTTCCTAATGAAAAGATAACCTCACCCTCCCCTGCAGTCTTTCCAGCTCTCTGTGGCAAGGGCAGCCCTACCACTATACTGCTTCAAACCACAGTGTTTGTGTATGTGTAAATAGTAATAGGAGCATTGATTCCTTTTAATATATTGTATAATTTCTCTTTTACTTGTCTAAATGCAGAGTTATATTGATTGGATTGTTAAGATCTTATGTTTATATGCCTTCCTGACACACCTCTCTTGTTTACTATGAATGTGGGGTGCTTTTTTCATTCGAGTACAGAAAGTTAACTGTTTAACTTGAATGAGTTTTTTTTTTTTTTTTTGTGATTTTCAGTCTGGCTCATTCAGAACTATCGAGTGTATTCTATGACAAGGTCCTTCTTCTAGCATGGGGGTGAGTTCTCATGACCATGTTTTGGCTTTTGATGAAAGACTTGATATCTCTCAGATTTGAGCAAGCAATATAATGAATTGTCTGTATGACTGCAGGTACAACAGCATCATTGCTCGCGGTATTGGATTGTGTGTATTTATATTTGCAACTGTCGGTGTCCTCCTAGTGATGGAAACCCTGAGTGCATTCCTACATGCCTTGAGGCTTCACTGGGTGGAGTTTCAAAACAAATTTTACGTGGGAGATGGATACAAATTCTATCCATTTTCATTTGCTTCGCTTGGTCAAGATGATGAATGATATGTTTACTGGATAGAGCAGTCAAGGGCATAGAATAGGTAATTGAATTTATCACACATTGAAGTATATATAGCAAACTTGCGCGATTCTTTTGAATATGATCAAAGAGTTGAAGAAAGCCAACGGAGGAAGTGATTCCAAGTTCGGAAGAAGAACCTTTTCGTCAGGAACAACCATTTCCACGGTGTTTGTGGTTGCTGAAACAAGCCTGGCAGGCGTGGCTGCCTATTCCCTGAGCGTAGATTGTTGAGGTTCAAGGGAAACTATAGAGGAAAAACGATATATGAAGCATCTAGAATTTTGCCAGTTAGCAAATAAGAAGCTTAACCGAGATTTCGGTCGATGTACAAGCTTCTAGAATTTTGCCGGTTAGTTGATTGTATTCTTCACCAGTGATTGTTAGGGTACTGCTGTGCAATATTGTCCAGTGAGGATAAAGAAAGCAAACAGTGTTGACAATTGACAGTGAACTCACTTTGTAGATGAGGAGCTGGAACCAAACGTGATCAGATTTCTATATTTATCGAGACAATCAACCTCTCCGATCGCTATAATGCGCTTGTTTGTACGTTTGCCACTTGGCATATTATTAGATTTCAGTAGTTGTGTCTGCGGGGGACTGGGATCAGATCATGTTTTCTGAAGCTTCATCAAATCCTCACAGTACGAGCCCACGACACGCTTCTGGTTAAAATCAATTGCGGGAAACAATGGAGGTCATTAGCACATGAGAACGCATCCGTCCAAATTATTCCGAAAATTATATTCTGAACTTACTTAAAAGGCAAGTAAAAGAAATTACATTGTTGATCATCAGTAGCAATAAGATTGAGCAATGCACAACCATTAAACAGTAAATCCTGGCATAAATTGATGAAATTACGAACACGGAACACCACCTACATCATTACAGCTTTTGCCAGATAAATTTGGGGGGGGCTCCTATTATTATTCTAGTCATTTACATGGGTTACAATACACACATCACACTTCATATAACACAAAAGCAGCACCGTCTAAAAATACAGTACTAATTCAATGTGCTAAAAGGGCACAACAATCTACTGGGCAGTAGCGTGAATAGCTGCGACAGTTGAAACCATGGAATCCACACCACATATGTTGCGAGCCCTGCAGATCTTGTAATACCCATTCTCTCCCCAATTCTCTCCCCATGAGTTCTTGATAATCCAGAAAGGCTTTTCCTTGAACCGGATAGGAGCATAACCAGCAGCTCCATAACCCACCAGCAGCACCCCATGATCCTGGTGCTTTGAGCAAATGTATGGGCATGAAACTCCACCTATGTATGTCTGCATAAAAACTGCATTGATAGCCACTGCACCGTGGAAAGCAGAAAAAACCTTATAATTAGCCCTCCCACGATAAAAATAGGCAAAATACAAATCTTAACAGGAGTTGTTGAGAGAACAGATGCCAATGCCTAGACCCACAGCCAGAAGCAGCTAGATACCTGAGAGCGGACCATGCTTCACAAGATTGGCAGCAATTTGATCTTCATCTAGGGAAACAACACTGAAGTTAGATACGGATGCAGCGACTTTGCTCTTGTCAAATTTGCAAGCACCACGATCATTTCCGGTATAAGGATAGTCCTTCTCACGTTCAAGACCACCGGCCTTCAGTGCGTACTCAAAGGCATTGTTCATCAGCCCACCACTGCAGCCCGAGTCACAGGCACCATATTCTTCTGGATCACACTGTAACGGTTCCAATAGGACACCATAACGAGGAATCATAGCACAGTAACTAAATTTTCGTGTTTCCTTTGATAGAAAATGAATAAGCTTTTTTTTAAAAAGAAAATCCATTTTTCATGTAAAAAAAATCAAAACCCTCGTAGTCTTCCTGGCACTTGACAAATTCCCAGACCATGTACGACTACAAGAATCACAACTACTGCTAATAATCCATAAAAATTAATATTAGTTATAAATGAAAGAAAGACCGAATCAAGAGCATGAAAATAAGGAAGTCAAACCTCGTGATCACAATCCACAAGCTGTTGCTCACTCAAGCTTACAAGCTCTCCTGTTGCTAAGTAATGAGCTCCTTCCAATGCCCCTGTAGCACTAAACGACCAGCACGATCCACACGATCCCTATCGAAATCCCAATCTTTTAACACATAGCACAACATAAAATATCGAAAAGCTCGACAGACATGAAAAGTACTGGTCCGATGATGCTTGACAGTAAAAGCCAGGAAAAAGGATATTAAGATAAGATACCTGGTCTTTGACGCTAGTAACGGCACCGTGGTCACGCCAGTCAAAATCAGTAGGAAGATCGCCAGTAGGAAGGATCGGCGCCTTGTTAGCATCCGTCGGCAACCGAAGCCGCCGCTTCAATCCAAGGAGCTGGCGGCGGAATTCTTTGGGAGTAAGATCAGAGAATTTAGTGACGCCATGGGCAGCGGTAGGGTCCATTATCTGGTGTTTCTTGGCACGGAGGAGATTAGCTTTGAAAACACTAAATCGATAATCATGTTCCTCTTGAGTCGCATAATTTTTGCCGAATTTGGACTTGAAAGTGGTGAAATGATGCTCTGCGTTGAGGAGATGATCCTCGCCCTCTGACACGACTTGCCTGATTAAAGGATCGTCGAGATCGCTGGAAGATACTGTGGATGCGAGGGTGGAGGATAGGGCTGTAAGGAGGAGTAGGAAGAGCAGAGGTAAGCGTTCCATGGTTTGGACTTGGAACAGAAATGCCTGTGCGGTGGGAACTGGAAGCGTAGGAGATATTTGTAAGCGGAGATGTTCCCAAAATATTGTGTGGTGATTACCACTGTGAACGTGACACGTATAGTTACGTGAGCAAGTTGATGGATTAAGAAACAGAAAGAAAAAATAAATAAATGAGTAAATAAATAAATATATATAGTTGTTAAGGCGCGATTGAATGGTGTTTGATGAAAATTTAAAAAAAAATGTTTAAGATTATTTTTTATATATAGTTTAAGATTAATTTGATGTACTTTTTAATAAAATATATTTTAAAAAATAACCATTATCACATTCTTAAATACTCTTTATACTTGTAATTGTTTATTTTAATTAAAATTTCAAAATAAAATTTTAAGTAAATTCAAGATTTATAATGATTAATTTAATATTTTTAAATTTATAATTGTGGTAAAATTTACATCATATCATACCACACTATAAAAAAAAAATTTGATCAATTTAAAAAAATATTTTGCTCACTAAATTATTGAATCAATTTGAATGAATAATTTTTTTAACATAATTATTTTGTTTTTTTTTAAATAGAACCAACTTAACTGGATTTATCAAACCATTAATTGGCATTATGTAATCAATTATGTTTAATTTTTTCAATATTTTTCATATTTTAATTTAAAATCCAATCAAATTATGCTTGATATCACAAGTTTTTAATTATAAGTTTGTAATCCATG
>Ga0325403_1005653_pt1 | contig 11827 bp, 7 predicted proteins | sample PopdelMetagenome_19_FD_205665 | JGI IMG/M metagenome (GOLD analysis project Ga0325403, IMG submission 205665) | Populus deltoides microbial communities from Bellville, Georgia, United States - Xylem-PdKOR-R4 | ecosystem: Host-associated > Plants > Phyllosphere > Stem > Wood/Secondary xylem...
AAAAACATGTTATGACAAACATACCCTCATCATCAGTCTAAAGATCCAGTTTAATTCCAATTTGGGAAAATGCATAGCGAGCTCATTTGTTATGAGCAAAAGCCCATATTTTTTATTCCAAAGTAAGGCTTTCCCGAATCTTATTTTGTAAAATAGAACAATTTCGAGAGCTTAATTACCTGAACACCAACCACCGAAAATACATTATCAGCCAAACACCAATCTCTGTCTGGAACCTTAAACCCTCAACACCATTAGCCTAAACACCACCTCCTCATCTCAAACCCTAAACCTTTATTTCGATAGCTTCCCAAATACATTATCAGCTTGGTCTTTGGAACATGTTCTTACGAGGCATAGGCAGGTGCTCGACTTATTGGGAAGGAGAAAATGGAATGTGCATGGACGACGATTTGGTTTTGCTAGAATGAATCCAAGCTGTTATGTGGAATCCTTAATGACCTTTCTCTATGAATTTGAGTTACATGAAGTACTAGCATTTTTGGTATTTGAGTAATCATTTTTCCTAACTAAAATAGTTGATAACTTATATTTTGTGTTTGGTAAACCAAGATAACTTGTGATTAGTACCTGTAAAAGGTTATTTTTGATGGAAATAAAGACTCTTCAATGTTTAAATAAATATCTTTTTAAAGATAGAAAATACAATAATATTTTAGAGAGAGATGCTTTGAATATATATATATATGTGGAGAATGAAGATTGTGAACCTTTATTCTAAAGGTCTTATGTTATATTTAAAGCCCATGAGTCTTTATTTTTTTGTGAAGAAAATAGTTTGAAGTGTAATTTTATCTTAATAACATTTAATAATAGATAAATATCTCTTACATCTATATTAATATTTGATGGAAATATAGTAGGTTACTGGAGAATTTTTATATACTTAAAAGATGTAGGGATATTAAAATCTAAGACGTTAAATGTAGCCGAGTCAATGGAAGATAAGCTCTTTCCATGGACTAGATTCAAAGGAGGTAGGTCCTTCCCTTGATGAGCCTAAGAGGGCTGGGTCCGTTCTTTGGGAGAGTCCAAGGAAGGAGGATCATTATCTTGGGTGTGCCTAAAAATGATGGTTTGGTCATTTCTTTGGATGTACTCGAGGCTAGGCATACTGTAAACCTAGATAATATGGTTGAGTTTAACTAACGCTAGACCCAAGCATTCCAAAAAAATTTATACAAAAAGATCTTTGTTGATCCAGTATTTTTTAATAAAAATATACCAATAAAAACTAATTTCAACATATATGCATGCATGTCGTAAAACGTGACGACATATGAATAATGATAAAAGACAAATACGGTGGGTAAATACTTCGACTCCAAAGCATGAATAATATATTAGGTGAGCGTTGATTTGGAACACTTGAAGCTAGTCAACAAAAACTACTTGAACAATCTAAAATATGACCCTAACACGTATAGTTAAAACCTTTATTTAAGATCCGTAGTGCATAGGGAGCTAAGCTATCCTTGAAGGGAAACTAGTGGAGAGGGAGAGAGAAGGATGACATATACATCAACAATGGCTTTTCATGTGAATTGCTCTGTACAAAGTCGGCCTTCTCCCTTCGAAAACATCGATCGTTTTAAGAATAGGTTGTCTTCTTCTTACAAGGTACTTAATCCTCCAGTCTCTCTGTCACTTAAAGGCATCTACATCGGACGTTAATATACTTAATCCTTGTTTAATTTCACCTGTTCTATGCTTGATTAAGCAAGATTAGTGAAATATATACACGACCTGGTTCTTTCCCATGCACTATATATGCCATTCATGTTTTGCTTGTTAAAACTGTATTTAACCTAAATACAAATACTGTGGATGTTTTGAGCGAGCAGCCATTATTGAAAGAGTTGCAGCAACTTCCCATGCAACTTGATGTTTCGAAAAGCATAAGAAATGCTTCTGTCAAACTCTTGGATGCATTTGTGGATTCATTATTTCAGTTTGCTGACCAGCCCGTCCTCCCTTCTCTGGTAATTAATTAACCCGCGAGACCCTTGACTGACTGCTCACCTCTCAAGCAGTATTAAGCATTGATGAGTCATTTTCTAATCTGCTGTTTACGTGTTTTTTTGCAGAGTAACTTTGCGCCGGTTGATGAACTGAACGAACCTCTTGCTATCACCAGCATTGAGGGCAAAGTCCCATATGATTTTCCTGAAGGTGTCTACATAAGAAACGGTCTCTTCTTGAACTCAACAATTCAGTTTAATTTTTCTCATCTTATGCTAGTTAATTAGTGGATATTCAGAAATACACTGTTCTTTTTAGTTATTTTAATGAATCCAACGTGAAGGCCGCTGACTTGTTCAAACTTACTACAATTCGATCCAGGACCAAATCCACTCTTTGGTGGTCTAAAATCTACGAGTTCAGTATTTGGAAAGACCGGTCATATGTGGATCGAAGGAGAGGGAATGCTTCACGCTGTGTACTTTGACAAAGAAAGTGATGGTGATGAAACATGGACGGTTCTGTACAATAATAGACATGTTGAAACCGAAACATACAAGATTGAAAAACAAAGAGCGAAGCCATCTTTTCTTCCAGCCATTGAAGGCAGCCCGCCCGCCATTTTGTTAGCGTACTTATCAAATATGGTGGGCCCACGGTCTCAATCTTTTTATTTATTTATTTTTAACTAATAAATTAAAACCAGTGTTAGAAAAAAAAATATTTTTGGTAAGAATTTGATTTTTTTAACTTTAAAATAACTTGTTTTTTGTTTTTTTTAATATTATTTTGATGTGTTAATATAAAAATAAATTTTTAAAAATTAAAAAAATATTATTTTAATATATTTCTAAATCAGAAATAATTTGCAAAATAATTATTATTGGCTTTAATTTTCTTTTTTACAATAAAACAAATTTAAAACTCTTACGGCAGAAGAAATATATATAATAATCAATGGAGCTTGAGTTAATTGCATGAAAATCTTGTTCTTGTGAGAATATTTTATAGGAAAATTTAATAATTATTATAATAAGTAGCCAATTAATGGCTCGAATTTCTGTCGTCCTTGTTCCTGAAAAGGGTACATGTATAAAAGTGTTGGGTATTGACTAATTCACAAAATTAAATGGAAGTTCATGCGCATGGAATATTGACAAGTGCCTTGCTATTTATTTTTTTATATTCTTTTTCCCCTAGTTAATTTGGTGATGATAGCTAGCACGAATTTTTATTTTTTTTTAGTATTTAAGATTGACTAATGCATGATAATAAATTCCAGCTCCGATTTGGAAAAATCAACAAAGATCTTAGCAACACCAATGTTTTCGAGCATTCAGGGAAGTTCTACTCAATTGCTGAAAATCACATCCCTCAAGAGATTGACATCTTTTCCCTTCAGACTTTAGGCGATTGGGATATAAATGGAACTTGGCATCGACCTTTCAACAGCCACCCAAAGGTTTTTTTTTTAATACCTGCAGAAAAGGAAAACACACAACTAATTAGTATTTCTCTCTGTTAATTTCTTGTCTGTTTCAGAGAGCACCAGGTACTGGAGAGTTGGTTGTCTTTGGGGTGGATGCGATGAAACCTTTCATGGAACTGGGAGTTGTTTCTGGTATATTTTCATTTTCCATCCAGTTCATGAATCAAAAAACAAAAAAGTGTTTACTAAAATCAAGAACCATTTTTACTTGCGTGATAATTAACTTGCGAACCCTACTTTCAGCTGATGGAAAGAGACTCGTACATAAGGTTGATCTCAGGTTCAACAGATGCACCCTTAGTCATGACATGGGGGTAACAGAGAGGTTAGTGATCTTCGCCATCACTGGAAATTAACTTGGAAAAAAATATAAAACTATGACAACAAAATCTAATCTTCGTTCTTTATTTATTTTGTAGGTATAATGTGATCATGGATTTTCCACTAACAATAGATATACAGAGACTCATCAAGGGAGGCCCGTGAGTGCCATTACACTAACCATAACTCTCAAGTGTCAATCATTTAGTTCTGATCAAAGTGTTATTACGGCAATGAGAAGTAATTTGGTTTCTGCCACTTAACAGGTTGATAAAGTTTGAAAAAGAAGAATATGCAAGAATCGGGATTATGCCCCGCTATGGCAATGCCGACTCAATCCGTTGGTTCGAGGTGGAACCAAATTGCACATTTCACATTCTTAACTGTTTCGAGGAAGGAGATGAGGTTAGTAATAAAAACATCACTTTTTTTTTTTGTTCAATTCATTGCCTGCAATGTATCTAATCTTCTTCTTCTTCTTCTTCCTCTTGTTTTTTTTTTTTATTGCTGGGGCAGGTTGTAGTGAGGGGATGCAGGTCCCTTGAATCAATCATATCAGAATCTTGCGATGTGGATTTGGACAAGTTTGAGTGGGTCTCCGGAAGACTTAGGAGCAAAGGACCTGTTGAACAAGATGCTAAACATTTCAAAAACGATGAACTGTTGTTCTGCCGATCTTATGAATGGAGACTAAACATGGAAACCGGAGAGGTTAAAGAGAGAAACCAAACTGGAACTCAATTATCTATCGAGTTTCCAATGATCAATCCAAATTTTAATGGTGTAAAGAACAAATTTGGCTACGCCCAAACTGTTCATGGCTTGGCAAGTGCTACTTCAGGTCAGTTCTACATTCCGAATTCATCGATCTCAGCGTATAAGATTTTACTATAACCTTGCTTACCATTTCATATTAAGCTTTCATTTTGGTTGTTCTAGGCATGCCAAAATTTGGAGGTCTAGCCAAGCTGTACTTTGAAGAGACTGCCAACAAGGTAATTAAACTGCTGAATAGTCAGATTATATATCGCATTATTATTTCTTTATTTTCACAAATGAATTCGTGCTGATCTATATTATTGTTCTCTGATCTAGGAAAGGGAGGAATCTGAAGGGCATATAAAGGTGGAATACCATGAATTCGAGGGAAACACCTTCTGCACTGGAGCTGCCTTTGTCCCGAAAGAAGTTGGGCTTGAAGAAGATGATGGCTGGATCATTACTTTTGTTCATGATGAAGACACCGATACCTCCAAAGTAAGTTGATTTTATAGATGTAAACCAATCGCAATTCTAATAATTTGTTTCCCAATCATTAAATCCTGTTTTTAATTTTTTTTTTCAGGTTTATATTATTGACACAAAGAATTTCACAAGTGAGCCAGTTGCCAAAATTACATTGCCATGTCGAGTCCCATATGGATTTCATGGAGCATTTATGCCAATTTCATCGCACAAGTAATTGGACAATATTTCATGGAAGCCCACAGTAATCTTGTGGAGAAATTAGCCGAATTGACCGGATCTTGGACGCAATATATTAGATAAAAACAAAATTGTACAATTATTTTGAGCATAATCTTACAAAACAACATGTAATAAAGTAAGTATAAAAAAAATTAGAACAATGTTTAGAGTATACTTAAAGGATTTTAGATGAAATAACATATAACCATTATCATTATTATAACCATTTTTAGTATATTATTATTATCATCATAATTACCACCACTACCACCACTACCACCACTATCATCATTATAACCACCACCACTATCATTATTATTATTATTAAAAATTATTATTGTTACCATTAATACCACTATTAGTTCTATTATTAAAGACTATTATTATTGAAAACTTTTCATTATGTGGATGATTTTATTAGTAAAAGTGTAAATAGTCAATACTAAAAAAAGCATTAGTTACTAGCGCTTTGAAATTCTCATTCCGTCGGTGATTTTTTTGGGGAACATGTACTACAGTAAAAAAGAGCATCAATCATCAATGCGTGGAAATTCTCATTCTATTTGTGATTCCGTTGGTAAAAAAAGTTTTACAAAACATCGAAGTCAAAAATTTGACATAAGTTTCATTGATTTACAAACAAGTATAATTTTACAAAATTTAAAATAAACCATAACATGTATAAATCATAAATCCATACATCAAAATTGTATAAGAAAAAACTATAAAACAAGTAAACACTCAGACAAAATACATATACTACAAAAATATAAAAAAAATTTTAAAAATTATGCTCAAATAAAAAAAAAAGTATATTTGCTTACTTAAGGTAGAGAATTCTCAATAAAATTTGAATCAGAATATGAATACTGACAAACAAAGTGGTGTGGTGACTATATTTGTTATAGGGGGTTGAATTGTGTTGAGATTGAGGGGGGAGGGGGTGGCTGTTTGTTGCAAAAAAAATGCATAAGGAGGAAGAAAAAATGGGGGAGGGGAGAGGAGAGTCGATCACTAGGTCATAAAATTAAATATTATTAATTGATTTATTGATGAAATTATTCCATCGGTCATTCTATAGGTAAAAGTGTCATGTCACCATACGATTTTTCTTTTTGAATCTAATTATAATATCGTATATAATTTCTTCGGTATATACCAAGGGATTATTTTCATCGGTATATTTACGGATGAACTTTACGGTCAGGTCAATTTCATCGGTAAATCCGTTGGTAAAAGTTACACGTCATCGTACTTTTATGACTTTTTTATTCCTTCTTTTCTCACTGCAATTTCGTCGGTATATACCAATGGATATAACGATAAAAAAAGTTTGTTGGTAAAATTCACCGCAATCTATCTATTGAAAAATTCCGTCTATGTTTCCGTTTGTACTTGCTAAATTTCTGGTAATGGTATTTGGTTAATTAATACATATCAGGATTTTCATGTATGCTACTTCCTAAAAACTCTCTTTAATTCTTGATTATAAAAAAGCTATAATTTCTAGCTTTTTTTTTTTTTTAAAAAAAAAAACTTACTTTTGCAAATTATAAACGCAAAAGCTATTATAATACCAAACCAATATCAATTTTTTTTTTTCCTTTCAAGGAGGTGACCCCTCCACTAGTCTCCGAGTCTACTACCCCATCCTTTTCAGGTTTAATGACACTGACCTTCGACAAAAAAATTCAAGTTTTAATTGTTTATACATGAGACCAAGACATTTTATAGCATGCGAAAATAACTTGACTATATAAAGTAGTCTATTCTTTAAGCAACTACACGTGGGTGTGTTGTTGTTTTTTTTTTTTTGATAATTTTTTGTGTATTAAAACTAAATTCTTTTTAAATTAAATTTCAATTACAGTATTTATACTCAAATTCATCTGCTGATAATGTAGACAGAAATTTTTTGTTTTAAGCACTTGAACTGCAAAGCTAGTTATGAATCAGCTGCCGCCCTTTGGCATACTTGTAAAGTCCAATTATTGAGAGGAAGTAAGCAAATGGTTAGCATTAACTCAGAGTCTTGGGAGGAATCCCATCTGCTCTTGTTTGGTTGATGCCATTGATAAAAATCCAAAAAGCATTTGCATTAATACAATTTTTCACCAAATTTCCCCTTTTCGCTAACAAAATTTTCCCCATTTTTTTTTTTGGGACTCCACAACTTTTGAACTAAACAATTTTAATTTTTTAGTCGTTGGAAAATTAAAAAATCATAATAGTTTAACCAAGTTGTCAATGAATATTAGCTCAAATTCCCAAAATTATTCTTTCCGAAAGCGTTCTTAATTGGTGAGATGGTAAGATTTTATTAGAAATGAAAAACTAATTAACTATAACTAAAAAGATAAATATTTTATTGTAGAGTAAATTATGGTAGATTGTACTATTTGGTACTATAACGTGAATTACTGGAGACTATGAGCGATTTCAGAGTGAATTGCATTGTTTGGTAGAGCATAGTGAGGTTGCAGATCTTATGACGTTGGGTCAGTATGACTGATCAATGTTGGGTCCTACAATCAACAGGACCCATCAAACAGCATTGGATCTTGTCTCTAATAGGATTCAATACTATAATTTTTTCTTCTCTTATTTATTTTTTTCACACGGTAAAGAGAAATTATTATTATTATTATTATTATTAATAAATTTGAAAAAAAATATTATTACTATTAAGGAAAAACAATAAATTTTATTTGAAGGGATTAAAAACTTGGGTCATACAAATTTAATATTTTTATTAATATTATAGATATTATTAATTTAATTAATATTATTAAATTTCAAATAAATTTGATTAGCATTGAAAAAAAACATAAATTTGATTTGAAAGGTAAAATCTATTATTATTATTATTATTAACTTGAGTCTAACATCCCCTTCCAGACCTAAAAAACTCAGAGCTGGAAAGGGACACTTGACCCATGTTATTTAAGATTGGTAGGAGCGCAGATCCAAGTCCCTTGGGTCTTGCAGCCTCACTTGGCCCAATACACTAGGAGCAGGTGTCCGAACCCAAGCTTAGGTTTGCCTACAGTGCCAGACCCAAGAGCGTTGGGTCTGGCTGCAACTTTGTGCCCAACAATCTTGGATCTGGCTGCAACGTTAAGCCCCAAGCTCTTGGGTATCCCTTTGAAAATAGACCTAATGGGTTTGCCTGCAGTGCCAGACCCAAGAACGTTGAGTCTGGCTGCAACTCTGTGCTCAACAACCTTGGGTCTGGCTGCAACGCCAAGCCGCAAGCTCTTGGGTATCCCTTTGAAAATAGACCCAATGTTTTTTTATTTCAGATTCTTTTAATATTTTTTATGAAAAAAAATTGATCTGCGGTGTAGCGCGGGCTATCTAAGTAGTATAAGGACTAAGTTGCAAGCAAATATAAAGCTACTGATGGAAGCTGGACAACAACAAATACGTTGAAACCGAAACTTTCAAGATAGAAAAACGAAGAAACAAACCATATTTTCTTGCTGCAATGGAAGGCAGTTCCCAACCAATATTACCAGCATACTTGCTGAATTTGGTGGGCATATCTATCTAAATATTTTACTCTAAATATTTTAATTTGGTCCAAATTAAAATAAGACTACAATGAATGCTTGGAGGCCTTGTTGTTATGACTAATTATTAGCTGATATCTTAGTTCTTTAAAGGGTGTTTGAATGGGAGACCTTAGCTTGGCATGTTTTTATAGCTTTTAAAGGTGTGGTTTATGCTTAAAAGATATTGTATCTTTGATAAAAAACCACCACACCTCCAAACCAAACACAGTAACTCGATATACAGCTGCAATTTGGCGAAGTTAACAAGTACATTAGCAACACCAACGTTTTTGAACATTCAGGGATTGCTGAAAATCACATGCCTCAACACATCAACATTTTTTTTTTAAATCAAAGCTTAAGCTAACCCGGTTAACTAACCCAATCCGCAATACCAATTCCACTTTTCTTTTCATAAATCAGCCCTTTTTCTTCCATGTTGCTGAGAGCCCCAGATACAGGGGAGCTGGTTATAATCGGGGTGGATGCCACTAAACATTTCTTGGAACTAGGAGTAGTTTCAGGTATGGTATGTGTATCATTTCAATTAGAACAGTACTGCAAATAAATTTTGCACAATGAGATGTTTTATAAAGCATAGCAACTTTCCTTGCCTCGTACTTCAAACTAGTTAACTTTTCAGCCGATGGAAAAAGATTAGTTCATAAAGTTGATCTCAAATTCAACAGGTGTTCCCTTTCTCATGACATGGGAGTTACGCGAGGTAAATCTATTCAATATTAGTCTAAAACACTACATGGGCATTATAATTCAAATTGAAAGCTGCAATGATCAAGATGAATTGTGTTTCCGGGCACAATGTGGTGATGGCTTTTCCACTCATTCTAGACATACACAGACTCCTTAAGGGTGGCCCGTGAGTACTCAAATATCTTGCTGTACTTTATGTGTATTGTACATGACTTGAACAATGAACTGGTAATTATGTCTGTCATGGACCATGACGTGAACAAATGCAGGTTGATAAATTACTCATGGCAGAATATGCAAAAATTGGAATCATGCCTCGCTATGGCAACGCAGACTCAATCAAGTGGTTTCAAGTGGAATCAAATTGCGCATTTCACCTTCTTAATTGTTTTGAGGAAGGCATTGATGAGGTAAACTCATAGATTTCTTACGTAAAAGGAAAGATTCCTGACAGGAACTGAATTCTCTACGGATTTTCCAATGATCCACGGAGATTTTACTGGTGTTAAAAAATAAATATGGCTATACCCAAGCTACTGATTCAAATGCTAGCTCTGACTCCGGTGATTATAACTAAAACTTTTCTTTCTATAGAAGTTTACTATAACCCTGATCATTAATTTACTTTACTTAACATTTCAGGTATGCCTAAATATGGAGGTCTAGCAAAACTGTATTTTGAAGAGCCAGAAACAAATAAAATCAATTCGGTAGTTAATTAAGCTCTTATGTGTTATTAACCTTCTTTCCTAACACATCTAAATTTATGCTGACACTGTTTTGGTTCTGTGAATCAGCAAGGTGGCCAATCTGAAGAGCTGATAAAGGTGGAATACCATAAATCTGAACAGAATACTTTCTGCACTGGAGCTGCCTTAGTTCCCAAACAAGGAAGTCATGAAGAAGATGATGGATGGATAATCACTTTTGTCCACAATGATGATACAAGCATGTCTAAAGAAGGTCAATTTTGCACTTTGGTACATAATAATTATACGACTCTTATATCTAAAGTATTTGTCTACCTTCATAGGCTTATATAATTGACACCAAAAAGTTTACCAGTGAGCCAGTTGCCAAAATCACGTTGCCATGCTGAGTCCCATATGGATTTCATGGAGCTTTCATGCCAATCCTGTTGCAAAGTTTGACAGCATCAAATGTTTACATCACCACTTTCTGTTTAGCAGTCTCTTGGGTTATAAATTGTATAATCTGGATGACATCCAGAATTTGTTTTTATTGATCGTTGTATATGATATACACTCAGCTTTAAACATTGAATTTAAGGTTTAAACTCAAGAATATAAAGAAGAAATCAAATTTTCTTAAACGTTGGATCAAAAATAATTTTATTTACACTTCAAATAATAACACTTGAAAAAAAGAGTAACAAAGAAAAGTCCAAAGGCATTCTATTTTATTTTAATTTCGAGTCTCACCTTCCTTATACTTTTAGCCATTTGAAATTGAGTCCTTCTATCATGTTTATATTGATTTTAACAAAACCCTTCTTTTCCCTACTTTTCTTTTTCCTTCTCCTTTCTCCTCAACCGCCACACAACCTAACCCAACAATAAGTCGATTAGCAATCAAGTGAAAAAGAGGCACAAGGATTGGATTCAAATCCTTCATTAATTGTCATCACCACTACATGAGCCTATAGATGATGATCAATTTATATTCACATCACTAACCTTAGAACCCTAACTACTAAAACTACCCTAACATGAACAAAAAGACTCAAACCCTAAAAACTGAAGAAAAATTGAAGCTACAAAACCCTAGATTAGCCACTAAACAAAATCACAAGATTAGCCACCGCCACCACTTCAAAAACATAATTTTCATGGAAAACAACTTAATTCCAAAAAAAAAAACAGTCAGAATCACCATAATTAAAGAACCCTAGGATTCAAGAATTGAAATCACACAAAATCATATCCAAGACACTTAAAAAAAAAAATGAAGAGAGAAATAGAGACAGTATTACCTCAGCTGCAAGATATTCAAGAACAGCAGCGAGATAAACAGGAGCGCCGGGACCAACACGCTCAACATACTTGCCTGCCTTCAAGAACCTAGTAATACGACCCACCGTAAACTGAAAACTAACGACATAGGGGCAGGAGAGAGAAGGAAGAGATAGAGGAGGGAGGACAAAATAAAGGAAAGGAGAAAAAAAATATAAAAGAGAAACAGGGGATTTTTAAAAAATACCCCTTAACCTTTTTTTTTTCTTTGTAAATTTTAGAGTAAGATTTCTTTAAATAATTAACTAAAATGATTTTTAAACAATTAT
>Ga0325403_1005656_pt1 | contig 11823 bp, 6 predicted proteins | sample PopdelMetagenome_19_FD_205665 | JGI IMG/M metagenome (GOLD analysis project Ga0325403, IMG submission 205665) | Populus deltoides microbial communities from Bellville, Georgia, United States - Xylem-PdKOR-R4 | ecosystem: Host-associated > Plants > Phyllosphere > Stem > Wood/Secondary xylem...
CTTCTAAAACGCTGGCGTTTTGAAGAAGAAGAGACAGCAAATTTACAGCTAATACAATCCAGTCCAGATTTGCTTTTAAATTTTAAATTGCATCCATTTTTAAATTTGAATATTTGCTCCAGTTTATATGTAGAAGTTCTTTTAAGAATAAATGTATATTGAGTGTCCTAAAGTTATTAGTTTAGCAATTTGAGGCCCCAGCAACCTCGATTCTACCCACAAGTTTTTTCTTCTTTTCAATTAAGTCCCTGTTAGTTAAAGTTATTTCATTCAACGAGAATCTCAGTTTGGGTTCCTTTCAATTACACCCTTTTTCAACACAAACTACTAAATTACGAACCCAATTTATCACATTATACATTCACAAACACCATTAAAAAAGAGAGAATTGTTACACATTACACATTGAATGAATTACAAGCTCAATTTTCAGTCATCCCTTTCTTGATGGATGAAATTAGAAAAATTCATTCTAAAAACAAAAACATGGTAAAACGATCGAAGTCTACCTAAGTTAACCTGTAAAACTTGTGACTTGGGTTATGAGATTGAAAAAGCTTCACAGAAAGCAAACCAAAACCAATCAAGAAATTTAATTCATAATAAAAACCAATATTGAAAAATGAAGTTGGAAAAATATTTTAAAAAAAACACTTAAGTTAACCAGGTTAATTTGTCAAACCCGCGACACGAGTCAGGAGACTGGAATAACCACATAAAAAACCAAACGCAGCAAATCATGAAGTCCAATCTCTAGTAAATCAGATGTTAAAAGATAAAATTAGAAAAAGAAAAACAAAGATTTAAAAAGAAAGAAAAAACAAAGACAAAAAAAAAATTACAATTGATAGTATTTTGTAAGGTGATGCTTAGTGAAAACAACACTTCTTTTAGTATTTTGTTAAAAAATTTTATTTGATCAAACGATTATCTCTGCCAATAGAAAGTAAAAAATTAATCACAAATGAAAGCAAACTGAATCAAACTATGGAGTTCAACTTTAAAACAACTCAATGTTAAATGGTGAAATTGAAAAAAATTATAAAAAAAAATCAGGGTCAACTTGTGCTAACTCGTTAATCCCACAATCATGGACACATAATCGGGATAACCTTGTGGAAAAAAAACATGAAGACTAATTCCTAAAAAAATTAAATGTTGAAGGATGAAATTAATTATTTTTTTTTGGTTGAAAAGAGGACCTAAAAAAGACCAAAATTAACTTGTGTTAATTTTTAAAACCCGTGACCATGATCATGAGCCTAAGACTTACAGTGTGAAAGGCAAACCTAAAAAAACAATAAAGAAAAATTCTCAATAAAAAAAATATCAAGGTACAAAACTTAAAAAAATCTAAAAAAACCAATGAAAAAAAAAATCTGAGTCGACCCTATTTAACCCACAAACCCAACTACTATGGGAATATAATTGAGATAACCCCATAGAAATAAAAGTGAGAAAAAAAATACAAAGACCAACTCATATAAAAATAAATGTTGAAGGTTAAAATTGAAAAATAAATAATTTTAAAAAATACCAATGCCAACCTGTTTTAACCTTCGAAACTCGTGATCATGGCTATAAAGCCGGAACTAACCACATAGAAAGCAAACCTAAAGAAATAACAAAGCAAAATTCTCAATAAAAAAGATGTTGAGGCATGAAACTGAAAAAAAAAAAAACAAAGTCAACTCGGGTTCACCCGCCAACCCCGTGATCATGAGTATAAGGTTTGGATAATCCTTTAAAAAGAAAAGCAAAAAAGAAGAATCATGAAGACCAATTCTATAAAAATCAAATATTAAATAATAAAATTGAAAAAAAATTAATTTTATAAAAGGACAAAAAAAAAATCAAAGTCAACTCAAGTTAACTTTCAAAACTCGTAGCCCATTAAAACAAATGCTGAGGGATGAATCTTTTTAAAAAATGCAATAAAATAAAGATTCAAAACAAAACAAATATAAATAAAAAGAATGAGGGTCAAATTTGACATAAAAAAAATTAAATTATGAGGGATAATATTAAAACAAAATTTAATTCATGTAAGGATGTAAAAATATCAAAAGAATAAGAGTTAAATTTGATATAAAAATCAAACCTAATGGTAGGACACTCCCATACCTTATCCAACCACTTTTCCTTTCTATTAATATTTTATATTTGTGAAATATCAAATTAACCCTAAATCAACTTGATTATAATAAAAAAAATCTAAATAAAAAGATGAAAAAACCCTTTTGAATGAAGCTTTATTTTTGTAATTGTCTTTAAATCAATTTGATTATAACAAAAACAAATAATAAAAAAAGATGAAAAATCCCAATGGAAGGATGTTTTATTTTTGTTGTTTTTTCAGAAAGTTTAGTAATTTAATTATGCTTGAAAGATAAAAATATCTAAAAGTTCCCTTGATGAAAGGTTTTTATTATTATTATTATTACTTCTAATGTTAATTAAATCATTTAACTATTAATAATGAAAGACAAAAGTTAAATTTGTCCTTAATTAATTTGTCAATAATTAATGTATCTCATGAAAAAACTAAATCAGCCCATGATTGTTAAGTTAGTAAGTTTTTTATTGGGCCAAATTGGAGAAGATTTTGTTCATTCCTACAATACTTTCCCCACTTGTTCTAGTTTCTTGTTAATAACAAACAAAACAAAAATAGAGCAAAAGAAACCTGAAAAAGAAATCAGAGGATATGAATGCAAAGAGTCATTGCTTATTATATAGAACACCTCTCATTCAATCTTTTTTTTTTATATATAAATGATAGATAATATGAGGGACTAACATGTTAAGGCTTAGAAAGATTGGGGATAAAAAGAAAACTAGAAAGATTATAAATGATAGTTACTAATTATAAAAATTATAAAATTTAGAGGCTAATTTTTAATTATTCTGTTTTAAAATGTTAACATTCAATAATTTGCAAAGCAAATAATGAAATAATAGCTCCAATCAGTAGGATTCATGTTATTAAACCAGTCCGGCCTAATAGATGAATTCAGGGACCCATTAATTTGAGACCTGTCCATACCAAGTTTTATAAATACAAAAGAAGACTTGACAACTTCGATATTCGGACAACTGCAAACTGAATTCATCTCTTATTGTTCTAGCAAAATACATAGGAATTGCGACATGAAAACAAGGCTGCTCGAAGTTTTTCTTCAAAACATCGTTGCGCCAGGCAACTTCCTTAGAGGTCCTCTGGGCCATTAATTTCCTGGGCACAGAAAAAGAGATTGGTAACTCCATGGTGAGCCAATACAAAGAATGTTTTAATTATGATAAATCATTCAAGTTTAGCATCTTACCTTGTTTTCAAGATCGACTCCCTCTGGTATTTCCAGTTTCACACCAGATTTCACCACGACGCTCACTTTTCCCTGCAGAGGTGATGGAACAGAATGGCAAGTGTCGGTCATGAAGGCTTTTACCCAGAGAGACTAAGGCAACAAATCAATAATTACATGCAACACGTTAAAGATAAAGGGATTTATACAAGTTCGCAAGTTGTTGAGAATCAATACTGGTCACTAAAAGATCTCTATACAGTGAAAACAGTCATCTACGCCCATGATTATACAAAAGGAAGTTTCAACACCGAGCTAAGGAAAACACCCTTCCAAATTGATGTTAGGCAAAGAGTCTATTAATAATTTTTGTAGCATGAGAACAGGGTAAGAAGGGTCACTAGGAGTTTGGTGAGTCAACAGAACTGGGATCAGACTCAATAGAGGGAACTTTTGAGTGAGAGGCCACCTCAGATCATTTCAATGGAAAGGTTTCCCCAAATTTGCCTCATCATATGAAACTGACTTTCGAGGGACTATAAAAAAATCAATGGCTTTTTGTATTGTGGGACTATAACAATTCAATGGCCTTTTTTTTTAACACCAATCGATTGCTCGTACCGTAATATAAGAACCTTACAAATTACATGGTTTTTTCACCAGGAACACCATGCTATGATATGGATAGGTATTCAAGTTAGTAAAAGTTCCAAACACCTCATCTCCTAATTTTCCAAAATATACCCATCCCACGGTACATAAAGAGTAGTGGTCACTAAAGTAGTGTTTGGTATTGTTATAGTGGTTGCTTTTTAAAGTATTTTTTACTCGGAAATGCATAAAAAAAATACTTGTTTTATTTTTTAAAATTTATTTTTGACATCAGCGCATCAAAATGATCCAAAAGCACATAAAAACTAATTTTAAGCAAAAATAATTCAAATTTTTAGCAAACACGCAGCTAGCTGCTTTGCCAAACAGGATCTAAAAGATCTCTATACAGTAAGAACAGTTACCTATGCCCATGATTATACAAAAAGAAATATCAACACCTAGCTAAGGAAAACACACTTCCAAAATGATGTTAGACGAAGAGTTTATTGATAGTTTTTGTAGAATGAGCACAGGGTAAAAAGGGTCATTTGCAAAGGAGTTTGTTCTAGCTGGATTTCGGATGACAAAGCCATAAACTAAAGTGTAAAGATCAGACTACAAAAGAGGCAACCTAATGAGTTAAGCGAGTTGCAAACAGTTCCCCAAGATCCAATGGCAGTGAAAGAAAAGAAAGCAACTTGAACAAGAAGCAGATCTGAAGAAGCCTTCACTGGAAGGAATCGAGATCAAGGTACATTTATACCAATTGCATGGTCAAAGAACTGGTAGACGAGGAAAAATTGCATCAAATGTGTGATTTCAATATAAAAACCTCATGAAAAATTATGTTGAGTATCAAGTACCGTAACTGCTGCTCCAGCTGCAGTTTCTAGCTGAAGAAATTCGACTCCATCCACATCCTGATAGCAAGATTAACATTATCATAATTAGCCATGCTAAAATTGTAATTTTTCATTTCTGGAAATAAAGAAACAACAGATGAAAGGAAAGAAATAAGAACATACCTTTGGGTTTGGAATAATCTCCATCTTAAGTGCATCAGCTTCCACAAGCCTTTTGGTTGCCTTCAAGTTCACCCACCTGTTATAGCATATATTGTTAGTAGCATATCAAAGTATAATTGCTGCATTAATGGCAAGGTTGACTTACAAGTTGTTCTTATTGAAAATTTGGAACTTCTCAATCGGCGTGAACTCATTGACCTGTTTCAAACAGAACAGTTGGACGAGAACTCAATTAAGATAGTCTCCAAAAATAGTGTAAATGAGTGTTAATTCCATTGCCATCAAGACAAACTGCTAAGCAAATGCCAGATATATTGAAGGAAATGAACAATCAGTTTCAATTACAGGAATGCTGCCAGCCTCAAGTGGGTTAATCTACCTCTTCTCCACTGGTGCCATTTACCTCAATACTGTACATGAGCACCTCAATGGTGTTTCTTGCCTTTATCTAAAGGGTACTGATCAATGGTGTTTCTTGCACCTCAATTATTGAGTGTTTCTTAATAATCTAAGTTGGACAACAACTGGTGTTACTATACAAGTAAATCTAACAAGGACAAGACACAGAGCAGGAGAAAAAGGTAAGGATCAGGCACCTTCTGTGTATCATCATGAGTGTTGAATGAGTTCATTAGAAGCAAGGGAACTCTGCACCCATATTTCTTGTTAAGATTCTGCAGAAACTTTAACAGTTAGTTCCATGCAACAACAGAACCGAATCAAAATCAGAACCAAATCAAAATCAAAGCAGAAGAGACACTCACCTCAATCTGGATGACAATAAGGTCAAGAAATGTCAGTCCATTATGAACTTCAATAACAGACCTGTGAAACACAACAACATAAATCAAGTTCAATGCCAGATATATCTCCAAAACCTCCATTCTGCACCACAAACAAAAGGGTAAATCGTTTCAACCAAAAAAACAACAACCATCATGCTGTGGTCACCAATCTGACATTTGCCTTCTTTTTCTTCCCTGGCAATTTGATGTGCAGATTCAAATGCACCAAACAAAAGTTTACATACCTAGGACCAGTGCATCTCATTGCTGTCCCTAAACCTCCATTAAGCTTCAAAACAACATCTTGTCCAAAAGGGAACCACTACTTCATCAGTAGGTGTCTGAATCTTACTCCACTCAACTTGCTGCACTTCCCCACTTTCACACACAAAATTCACAAAAAACTTCAACCAATCAATAAATAATTCAATAAATTCGGAATTTATGCAGTCAAGCCCTAGTACTTTCGTAATTTCAGCAATGTTGATTCCTATTTTCTATTTTATCAGCTCTTTAAGGTGCGGGGAATAAAAAAAGTGGGAATCCAAAAGAGATCAGATAAAATTGGAAGGAGTAAATGTTGCACTCTGAGTCTTTTGGTTTCACAAGTTTGCAGCTTTTCCCGCTTCAAAAGCTTGCTCATAATCTTTAGTTTTATTGATGATCTGTTTTCTCATCTCCCTCTCTCTTTTCTCTTTTCTCTTTGTCCTCTATATGAATGGCATTTTGCTTGAATGAACTACACCAGAAATGTTTATCAGTAATTAAGTATTATAAAGGATGTCAGCAATCTCTAGATTTGACCATGAATTTACAGGCTATACATAAGAAAAATAACAACACAATTCCAGAAATTCTCGATTCCTAGATTCTGATGAAACTATAGCAAAGCATCACAGAGAAATTCCCGTGAGAGAAATAGAGGAGGCTAAGTAATAGCATTGGCTTATGTTACCCTCAAAAGGAGGAAAAACAGAGGAGATACTTGGAGGTCTTGCCAATTATGCATCTAAGAAATAGATGCCTTTTTATGCATTAAGATTTTGAATAAGCCAAAATGGAAGAATAGATATGGGAGTATTACTTTGGAAAGATTGATCCTTTGGCATCCATGAAAACCTGGCCCCCAACCTACCTTCTCCTATTTTATTTTTCCAGAAAACTTAGCAACGAAGGATCATATTGAGTGCTCACTAGAGAATCTCTTATTTATTCACACAAATGATACCAACCATGCAATTATAATAAAAATTAGATTAAAACTTCTCTATCGAATTCCACTTGCATGTTGCTATTATCATTATCATCAAACATCATGAAAATCAGTTGTACAACACTAAAAATGATTATATGATGCTCTTTCAAGGAAACATACCATACATATTCAACCATGAAAACAAATATTACCCAGCTTTGCAAACAGAACAAAACACAAAATAATCCAAACTCACTAGGGCTGCTTGCGTATTTATTTGTTTCTCATTTGCAGAATTGGGGGTAACATCCACCTGCATCCACAAGGCACAGTAATTGAGAACCTTCTACATGCAGTAGCACTTAAATTATATGTCTTGTGTGCTTTAAGAAAAGTGTTTTTGAAGCTACCCAAGATGATGAAAATTTACACAAGTTTAATCGCTAGTGAGAAAAATAGGATTCATCACTTTAACTCAATTCCACACATATTTAGTGACAAACATAAATGTGCGTGTATAACCTAGAGAAGTGAATGCTAGTCCAAAACAAGTATTATGATTTGTGAAACAAAGCTAGTAATTGGTGTCATTATCAATATTTTGACAAGACTGAACAAACAATAAATTAACCAAAGAGAGATAAAAAGATACCTAATATTTGCAACATGAATTAGCAGCGTGAAAAAATGACATCACCTTTTCACCTTGACGAGATTCAAGTAAGCCTAGATACTTCTTCAGAACAGGATTGTCTTCATTAGATAACAGATTTTCTACCACGTTGTGGCCCCCGCATCTGCAATGAAACCTCTGTCTCTCATTTCACCAATAAGATGCACTGCCCTTGATTCATCCTTGTGGTTGAGAAACCCTCGGATAATAACATTATAAGAAAATTCATCTGGAGGGCAGCCATCCTCTTCCATATTTCGGAACGCTTCCAATGCTTCATCTAACAATCCTTCTTTACAAAGTCCATTTATTATTGTCGTGTATATCTGAACATTAGGCTGCAACCCTTTGGCAAAGAGTTCTGAAAACAGTTCCCTTGCATCTTTAAGATTCCCAGATTTGCACATGGCATCAACCAGGATGTTATACATCACCAGATCAGGCTTCAAGGAGGAACTTTGCATTGCTCGAAACAATCTGAATGCCTTTCCAAGATACCCTTGTTTGCAAAAACCATCGAGCAATATTGAGTAAGCAAATAAATCTGGGAGGTTGCCATTCTTGTGCATATTCTTGAAAAGATCTTGTGCTTCCCTAAGCCTGCCTAATTGGCACAAGCCATGAATAAGGGTGTTGTAAGTAACTTTGTCCGGAGTTAAGCCTTGAAGAATCATTTCATTATAAAGTTGCTTGGCCTTATCTATCCTTGTGGCCTTACAATATCCGTTAATTAAGATGTTATAACAAAAAACATCAGGTTTATAACCCTTGGTTATCATGACATCAAAAAGCTTTCTAGCTTCAACAACTTCCATCCACAAGGAATATCCATACATCAATGAGCTGTAAGTAACAACATCAGGCTCCACACCCATTTCAGTCATTGTTTTTAACACACCTTGAGCCTGTGAAACCTTGCCTTCTTTACAAAATGTATTAATTAGCACGTTGAAGATGACAATATCTGGCATGATATTCAAACTCCTCATTTCATTTAGCATTGCCGAAGCATCGTTCCATCGGCTGGAATTGCATAAGCCCTTGATTAAAGAGGTGTAAGTGAAAATATCAGGGGAAATGCCTTTAGCCTTCATATAAGAGAAGATATCTAAAGCCTCATTCACCCGCCTATCTTTGCAAAGACCGTCAATGAGTGTACTGTATGTCACCACATTAGGCTGGCAGCCTGCCTCTTCCATTTTCTTAAACAATCTAGCAGCAGCAGCAGTTTCCCCGATCTTACATAAGCCATTGATAATTGTATTATAAGTGTGGACATTAGGTTGACATCCTCTTGCCACCATGTCATCAAATAATTCCGCGGCTTGGGAAAATTTACCCACTTTACAGAGCCCATTGGTTAAGGTGTTAAATGTTACAATAGTGGGTTGAAGACCAAGTTTAATGCCTTTGGCCAAGACAGAGAACCCAAGATCAATACGTTGCAACTGGCAGAAGCAATTAATCAACATATTAAGAGTATAAGTATTAGGAGAGAGCCCAGCTAATTCCATTTGTTTGGAAAGAGAAACCACAGCATCGTAATACTGTCTCATTTTGACAATTGCAGATAATAATTGATTGAATTGTATGATACAAGGCAGGGGTTTCCTATGAAGCATGTGATTGAAAGAAGAAAGGGCATCATCAATGTTTCTAAATAAAGAAACATCATTGCTGTGTTTATATCTACTGCTACTGCTACTGCTAGAGGAAGAAATGGAGTTGGAGTGATTGGTAGACAACAGTGATAAAGTGGTTGGAGATAGAAGAAGAATCATACCCATTATTTTCATTTGACATCGCTGAATTTGGGACCCAATAAAAAAGGCTTCTGAACCTCGACATCTCACTGCCGCCGCCGCCATCATCATCATGAAGTGGTCTGGTTTTTATTGACCAATACGACAGAGACACTTTGTAACAAATCTGGAATATTGAAGAAAGGGCTTTTGGGGAAGCAGGATCGTCCCTCTCTAAATGCAGAAGTTTCGGGAAGAAAAGTATGTGGGGATGAACGGGAAACACTGGCGTGTCGACGATGATGAAACAGCAAAATATATTATAATTATAATTATTTAAAAAAACAATAAAAACCTAGAAGACGGTTTGTTTTATTGTACTCATCCTCGCTTTCTTTTTTAATCATTATTTTTTTAAAAACATATTTTTTAATATTAAATTTATTTTTTTACTGACCCTCTTTTATGACATAAATAACATAAATAATAAATGCTGCGGTTAACTCGTTGAATTGAATTTTTTTTAATTAATTTTATAATTTAATATTAAATTTATTTAAAATTAAATTTTGTAATTTATTTTATCCATTTTATATTATGTTAGGTTATTTCAATCTCATAACCCTGAAATAACGTTAATTGAAGTTGATTTATGTTTTTTTATTTAAATTTTATTTTTTAATTTCACCATTTAATATTAGATTGGTTTATAATTAAACTTTATAATATATTTTGATTTGCTTTTTATAAGGATATCTTAGTTTTATAATCAGGGTCATGAGTTTTGTTATTTTTACTCCGGTTAAATTAGGTTGTTGTTCTTTTTATTTTCTTTTTAAGAAGTTATCTTGATTTTATGATTCAATTCATAGATCATTCAATGTTAAATTTGTTTTTTATTGGGTTGTACCTATTTCATGACTCGAGTCATTAATTTGACGGGTTAACCTAATAGACTAAGTTTTTTCTTTCTTTTTTTAATTGATTTTTTTTTAATTTCATCATTTAATATTGTGTTTAATTGAGAATTAGACTTCATAATATGTTTTGGGTTGTTTTTATTAGTTTATCCTGGCCTCATTAATTTTATTTGTTTTTGCTCTCTAATGTGTTATCTCAGTTTCATTACCAGAGTCATAAATTTGACAGATGAACTTGGGTTAAATCATATCATCTTTTTATTTTCTTTCTATGAGACTATCTCGGTCTCATGACCCAAGTCTTGGGTTTGGCTGATAAACTCGAGTTGTTTTTTTATGTTTTTTTAAATTAATTTCTTTTTTAATCATGTCCTTCAACATTGGGCTGATTATTGGACTTCATAATTTGTATTGATTTGCTTTTTAGGGGGTTATCTCGATCTTATAACCCAAGTCGTGAGTTTGACAGGTTAACCCCCGGCTCTTTTTTAGGTTATTTTTTAATTGATTTTTTTTCAATTCCATCATTAAACATGTCGCACGTGTGCGGCATCGCGGCGAAAATATATGTCCCACTTTAAATCTAAAATGTAAACCTATTTGGCAAATATGGGGAGACAAGAAAATCTTGTCGTTTTATTGGTAGAAAATGGAATGGGAGTCGCCACCTAGTATTTTGGTCACTAGGAACCCTAACTGATCTCAGAGATCGAGTAAGGGGACTAGTTGCGTAAAGAAAAGATATTAGCACCCCAAATACGTCTTACTTAAGGTAAGCTGCATTGTTTGATTGTCTGGTAAAAAGTTAAGGTGTTATCGCGTTTCTAGTTGTTGGTCCGTCTATGATTTAAGAAAAGCCCTTCTCAGTAAGGAGGTCCTTATCTTATTGGGTAAAATCATAATTGTTCTAACTTCTATATAAAAACGATATTTTTAATAGCAGAAATACGTTTTACGTATAAATTCGTAATTCCCAATACTAAAGGAAGACAAAAAGATTTTTTTACCATTTTTAAAATATTGGTCTAGTTCTCATGGTTCTAACAAACTTGTTGTTAAAGCCAAAGTGCATGCTAATACATATATTTTTTTGTTATATGAAAATATGATGTGATGATTTTTTTTTTGTTAATTTTGGAGAGACTAGGCCGTATGCATTAAAACAAAAAACATCCTTTTATATATATATATTTTTGTCTTGCCGAAAATCAGGTATTTTAACACTGGATTTGTATCTTTACGGTATAAAAATACAAACCAATATTAAGCTATTTTAAAAATACGCAGGAAAGTCAACAATATTTTTTAAGGATTTTTTAGAATTTTTGAAAGCAAAAAATTTTTTATTTTTAAAATTTTTTTTGATGTTTTGACGAAAACCGAGTATTTTAATACTGGATTTGTATCTTTATGGTATAAAAATTCAAACCAATATTAAGCCATTTTGATAAAAATATGCAGGAAAATCAACAATATTTTTCAAGGATTTTTCAGAATGTTTTTAATTTTTTTTTGGATAGATATCTATATTTAAATAATATAAAAACATTATAATAAATAATATATAATATTAGGTGGGCCGGG
>Ga0325403_1005658_pt1 | contig 11822 bp, 7 predicted proteins | sample PopdelMetagenome_19_FD_205665 | JGI IMG/M metagenome (GOLD analysis project Ga0325403, IMG submission 205665) | Populus deltoides microbial communities from Bellville, Georgia, United States - Xylem-PdKOR-R4 | ecosystem: Host-associated > Plants > Phyllosphere > Stem > Wood/Secondary xylem...
GACACATTAAAAAAATAAAAATAAATTTTTAATTTAAATAAAGATCCAAATGAGTTGATGTTTTTTTTATGGATAATTATCTAATTGATGGATAATAAATATAATATAGATATTGTCAAACTCGATCAAAGGTTATCTAATATATATATATATATATATATATATATATTGATATAATAAATAAATATGTTTTTTTAATTCTGAAACCGTTATAGTATAATATATATTTCAAATATATATATTATATAATAACTGTTTTAGAATAAGAAAACATATTGTATGAAATGTTGTTATTAAACTATTTTCTCGATGAGAAACATCCGCTTAATTATAACTCACTTAATTAATTTAGTGGAAAAAGAATATTTCATTTCAAAATATTTTAGAAAATTTTTATTATTAAATTTTGCTATTTTTAAGGATTAATGTTACATTTATTCAATGACAAGATTCAAAATATTGATTTATAGGTAACCTGTAAGAAAAAAAAAAGATTCTTCTGATTAATTATTTTTAGAAGATTTAAATAAATTGTTACTTGATATAAAAAAATGCAACATTGTAATTAGTTTATTTATTTACTGTATATTAGGGACCTATCACCTGGTAGAATTAAAACATCCGTGAAGTAGAAGAATTAATTTTGATGATAAAACAGCCCAAAAAAATCGATTGGTCGTACTACCATTTAAGGTGTATTTAGCATTGCATTTCTAACTGCGTTTCATCAAATTTTAATTTTTTTTTTAAAATTGAGTGCGGTTTGTATTTTTTAGATCTTTTTGATGTGCTGATGTCAAAAATAATTTTTAAAAAATAAAAAAATATTATTGACATGTATTTCAACACGAAAAGCTATAACCGTAACCACACTACCAAACACGCTCTAAGTTAAAAACAAATACTGTCGAATGTGAAGTGGGATATATTTACCCATAATTTTTTATATGGATCTTGGAGAAGTAAGGTTTCTTTTTGTATTTTAAAAATATTTTTTAAAAAATTTAATTTTTTTTATTTGAAGTTAATATTTTTTTGATATTTTAATATTATTTTAATAAATTTTCAAATAAAATTCAACAATAAGTCAATAACCATAACAACAAGCACAAAAACAAGTTGGCTACATGAATAAGATAAAGACTGCCATTTAAGAATCTGCAGAAAAATGCGCAGTCTAAAGCGTAAAAAGCCATGCTGTTTAATTGTTTGATGAGAATCATGGACCTTCTGTTTCTATATAAATCAACTCACAAACCCTTAATTTCCAGCTAAAATGGCATGCCAGAATAAAGTTCAAGACAAGGTTGCCATAGTCACAGGTGGAGCTAGTGCCATTGGCGAGGCCACTGCGCTTCTTTTTGCTGGAAACGGTGCACGCGCAGTCGTGATCGCCGATGTCCAAGATGAAAGAGGTCAAAAACTTGCCGAATCAATTGGTTCTGATCGTTCCACCTTTATCCACTGCGACGTAACCGATGAGAAGCAAGTGAAATCCCTGGTGGAATCCACTGCTGCGCTTTATGGTCACCTTGACATCATGTTTTGCAACGCTGGAACCCTCAGCTTCGATAAACAGACCGTTGTCGACTTCGACCTGGACATGTACGAGAAACTTTTTGCAGTAAATGTGCGTGGTGTGGCAGCAAGTGTAAAGCATGCGGCGCGTGCTATGGTGGAAGGAGGTAGAAAGGGTAGCATCATTTGCACAGCCAGCGTCGCAGCCAATACTGGTGGAAGCATCCATACAGATTATGTCATGTCCAAGTGTGCGGTACTGGGGCTGGTAAAGTCTGCTAGTTATCAGTTGGGTGAGCAAGGAATACGAGTGAACTCTGTGTCACCAGGGGCAGTGGCGACGCCTCTAATATGTAAGGCCTTTGGCATGGGAGCAGAGGAGCTGGAGAAGACTTTTGAGTCGACTTCGTGTTTGAAAGGGGTGTTGAAGCTGAAGCATGTGGCTAATGCTGTGTTGTTTCTTGCTTCTTAGGATTCTGAGTTTGTAACTGGACATAATTTGGTTGTAGATGGGGGATTTACATATCCTCAATCAAGCCAATTCAATTCTTCGCTACAATAAATTAAAGGGAAATAGACAAATGGTAGAGCCATGCGCTTTGTTTCCAGATAGTTCTGGGGTTGTTCATGTCCGTTTGTTGCTTTCTTTTCGATTTTGTAGAAAAACAAAAAGCTTAAGACTCACCTCACTGCCACAATATTATTGAGAACGAGCAATAAATTCTGTGTTAGTGGTTTACCCTTCACGCCACGGTTCGAATTGTAAGAAAACACTGCAGAATTTTCAGATTTTATTACAAAATTTTCCGTCAGTATTTACTCATAATTTGTCCATGTGAAACTTAGCGATGAGTTCATAAACGGAAATAATCCATCTCTCGTTGGTGGATTTGTAGTTTGTCGATAATAATTTTATTAATGAATTTATTAATGAACAAAATACACACAAAAAATATAATATATCACCGATAAAAAAACTGTATGTTATTTCATCGGTGATTTTTTTTTATCCATTGATAAATTTAACATATAATCATTAATCAGACTGTTAATTATTTCGTCGATGAGTAAATTGTAGTAGTAACATTTGCAATAATTATTTTCCAACTCTTTATAATTTATTGACAAACTAAGTCCATCAATAACCCTGTCAGTAATAATTTAGAAATATTTTTTTTTTTAAATCTGTTAAACATAAATAGAAAGTGATTAAAAAATTAAATTAATATAAAATTCAAATATTTATTATAAATTTAAACATTTATAAGTTCAAATATAATTAATTTAAAATAAAGGCATTGTAGGACAAGGAGAAGGCGGGTCTTCGCCTAGACTGTGGGGTGAATAAGAGGGAACACATATACCACCCATATATGATCTCATTTCCATTACTAATTGACGGAGTTCAGCGGTCTCAGTATTGAGTCGTTCATAATCAGCAGCAAGATGGGTCATCCAAGCTTGAACTTGCTGGTCTAAAATCGCCTCGAACTCCGAAGTCTGAGTATTCGAAACTGATTGCAAGCATCCAACGATTGAAACAATGCAGACAATTTGAAAGTCCTCAATTGTTGTGTTAGAGAGACAATACATCTTATTTTTATCGATTCCACCAAACAATTCTGCCTCCAACTATAAATCCAGATTAAGATCCGGATGGGTTGAAGGATCGTCACCGTATCTCTCCTTCAACCAAGTGTTATATGTATCCTGAGAAAAAAAAGTCAGCAAATTCAAAAAATTAATAACTTGCTTAATTTTTGTATAAACATGTGAGTTTTTTTAAAAATTAATAACTTGCTTAATTTTTGTCCTCAATAGAAAGTAATTAAAATATTAAATTAATAAAAAATTAAAATATTTATTGCAAATTTAAACTTTTATAAGTTTAAATACAATTAATTTAGAATAAAGATATTGTAGGACAAAGAGGAGGCGGGTCTTCACCTGAACCGTGGGGTTAATAAGAGGGAACATATGTACCACCCATATGTGATCTTATCTCCCTTACCAATCGATGAAGTTCAGCCGTCTCAGCATTGAGTCGTTCATAATCAGTAGCAAGATGAGTCACCCAAGCTTGAACTTGCTGGTCTAAAATCGCCTCGAACTCTGAAGTCTAAGTACTCGGAACTAATTGCAAGCATCCAACGATTGAAACACTACAGACCATTCGCAAGTCCTTAGTTATAGTGTTAGAGAGACAATACATCCTATTTTTATCGGGTCCATCAGACAATTCTGCCTCCAACTATAAATCCAGATTGAGATCCGGATGTGTTGAAGGATCGTCACCGTATCTCTTTTTCAACCAAGTGTTATATGTATCATGGGGAAACAAAAGTCAACAAATTCAAAAAATTAACAACTTAAGAAAAAAATTATTAAAAACAACACACAGTGTTTTAAGACCCGGTCCGGCCCGGCGGGTCAACCCGGGACCCGGCCGACCCGGGCCTGTGGCCGGGCCGGGTCTAAGCAAAAAACAGGCTGGGAATTGGCCCTACCAGACCCGGTCGACCCGAAGGGTTGACCCGGGACCCGGCCGGCCCGGCCAAACCCGACTGAGACCCGGGTTTATTTTTTTTATATTCTTATGCCCGAAACGACGTCGTTTTGGCCTTTTACAATTAAAAGGCCAAAACAACAAGAGCAAGAGACGAATCACGAGCATTGCAGAGCAGAGAAGTGAGAAGAAGACCTAATTAATTTCAAGAATTTGTCAAACCCATTTCACTCTCAGTCGTGAAGAAGAGTAGATGAGCAGAAGAATCTTGAATCATTAATCGCCGTTTCAATTCTGAGCATAAGGTTTGATGAGTTTTTAATTATTTCTTTCTTCTTTCGCCTTTCGCTCTGTTTCATCTTCTTCCCTCTGTTGAAATTGCAGGAGAGTATAACAGTGGCATCCATTCTTCCCTCTGTTCAATCTGTTGACCCATCGGTTCTTCCCTCTGTTCCCTCTGTTGACCCATCGGTTCTTCCTACCGATTGACCCATCGGTTCTTCCCACAGGTATGTATCTCTGCTCTTTTATTTTTCTAAAAACCAGCAGCTCAAATGTAACTGATAGTATGAATTTAGGTTTAAGCCATGAGAAAGAATTTAGCTGATAGTAATCAATGGTTTCAATTGGGTTTTGAGGAAGCATTTTAGTAGGGCTGTTGTTTAAATTGCCTCAAGATTGTTAGTGAAGATAATTGTGTAAAAACTGAGTTATTTCCTTGATTTTTGCAAGGCATACTCTCATTTTCGGATGTAAAATTGGGTTGTGAGATCAGGATCCTGGTATGGCACAGACTTTTTCACCTATCATCACCACCATCTCTACCTGTGATTGTTTTATCAGAAGGAGATGGTGACATGAATGGGAGATTGAGGGGTGGTCTGATTTTCATTGCGCGCTGAGACTTTGTAGAAGCATTGCGAAGGCATTATTAGTTCTTATCACCAATAAAAACGGTCATGGAACTGTCTTGCCATCTTGTTTGGAGAGATACTCCATTGAGGAATGTGCCATCACAAGATGGAGTCAACAAATAACAACCAGAAAGCTGCTGAAGATGGAAGAACAAGTCCCAAGGAGCAAGTTTTATAAGGACTCTTTGGGAGGCTAATGATTTTGCTTTTTATGGGAGAAGAATCTCTCAGTTTTGAAGGTTGTAAGAGAAAGGTCAGTAGTCTTTGCACGTCCATGAAGGATGCAGGGTTCGTTACATGATTAGAGCTGGTGCCAAGAAAGAATGAATTGTGCACTCAAATCCCTCTTCAGAGTTTTAGTGTGATATTGGGAAATGTTAATTACTTTTTTCTTGTCATCTTGAAATATTGACCAGTATGGGATCATCTTACATTTCAGACCAAATTTTGCTGACTTTTGTGAAACTGCTTTATTTATCTTCAAATTTTCTATGCTTTCGTGATCACATTCATACAACAAGTAATTTCGTATGCCATGTAGTTTTTGCATGTCAACAAACCAATTTGTTATGATTGTGCACGTATATATGCTTAGACACCGATGAATTCAAGAAATGTTCACTTTTATTCCTGCTGGGGTTTTCGTTCAAATTTCAAATGAGAAGTTCCTCAAATTTTACACTAAATATTTGCGAGGCAGCTGATTTTGATTTGACTGGGCAACTTGGATGGCCTGGCGCCCTGCTTTTGAATGATTATCTTGCAAAAAATGCTGAGATGCTTTAAGGATGTTCTATTATTGAGCTAGGCTCTGGTGTAGGTGAGTGATAAGTCTAAGCTATTTTTTCTTTCCTTTTTTTTTTTTGAAATTCCTATTTGTGCTTCATAATTTACTGATTCTGGGAAACCAAGTTATTGCAAACAAGTTGAATCTATATTCTTGTTTGAAACCAAAGTATTGCTAACAAGACAGGAGCTATGCCCCTTGTTGATTTTCTAGACAAATCAAATTGAGAGAGGCTTTGCAATTAATTGATAGATTGGCCCTTCTAGACATTAATTTTTTTTTTGGGTTAACCCGGGTCAACCCATCTGACCCGTGACCCGGTCACTGAACCGGGTTGATGACCGGGTCGGGTTTTAAAACTATGACAACACATCACAAAGTGTTGAGCTCAGTTATCCATGATTTGTTACACCTCTTTTTGGCGGTTATCAATCCGCACATGCATTTCCTCTTAAAGCTTCATCAAGCTTGATTCGCGTACAAGAACCGTAGCCTGCAATAGAAAATTTTTGTTAGTTAAATATATTTATAAGAAGATAAAAAAATAGATTTAATTAAAAAAATAATCTTATCATCCGTTTCACATGCAAATCGAATGGGATGGAGCTGTTGTTATGCGTGGTAATGAAACTATGAACATGTTGGTTCCAGTTCTTTGCACCGAAGTGTAATTGTTGCACAAAACAATTGGATGTCAAGTGCTGAATATATTCCACCCATACGGCCTTTGAGACGTACGATGGTCTGAAATCCTTCCAAAACTGCCATCTCCTTTTAATTTGGAAGCTCTCTTTCTTTCACATATTTCTTAGCTTTCTTTTGCGCCTTGTATTAAAAGCATGCAACCTATATGATACAAATAAATTATTTGTTAGTAAATGAATAATAAAATTGAATAAAAGGCTTTAAAAAATTATCTTGATCTCAATCTTATCAAGTTACAGCGTGATTCTTTCAAACGCTCATTACAATAGTGTTGTCAACTCTATCTCATTCAATTTTTTCTTTGCAGTTAAAATTTTTACAAGAAAATTTCATTAATATTAATAAATTAACCGAATTAACATTATAAAAAAATATTTAAGTTAATACTAACTTTAAACCTTTCGAACCATGCATCAATCATAAGTTTCCATTTAGAATGTTTGGAAACTTAACTCTATTGAAACAATGAAATTTTCATCGACGATTTCATTGTCGACATTTTGGTTCTAGAAGCCTCAATGTTTGTAAACCTAAAATTGACGATGTTGCTTGAAATTATTTTAAAAAAAATTATTAATATGTTGCTATGAAGCGAAAACAAACTTACATTGAAAAGTCGTTCTTCCACTAAGCTTGGTACTTCTGGGTAAATAGTTCCTACTGTGTACAGACCCCCCTCGACATGGCGGGATCGCACTCGATGAGCCCGCGTCGAGTGTGGTTGCTTGTCTCTCAATTGCCTGTTCTTGGCAACACCACACAACTTATGGTCGTTAGAAGTGTTGCTAGTTAGAAGTACTAACAGCAATCATGTTTGTAAGATGTGTTAATGACTTTTTTCTAAACATTCTCGCAAATTAAAGAATTAAGGAACCGTAAACCATTCATAGTTAAAAGAAAATCCGACAATACCTCCCCTATATGAGAAACTATCCAAAATTTTTAAACCTGCAAATACACAATAATTTAAATTGGATTGCCGCAAACAAATTTATTTTATTTCAATCTATGTCAATCAAATAATTTCAATTATGTTAATTTAACCAAATTTTCAATTAACTTTGTTATGACCATTTGCGAAATGATCATAGGAGGTTAATATAAACACATTAAAGGATTTGTAGTATCAATATTTCACATTAAAAACTATTCATTTATCCTAGCTATTATCTTATCTATTTTTATTTTTTATATATTTATGATGACTACTATTTTTTTATTTTTAAATAATTTTTATTTTTCATGAAATTAAAAATAGTTTGTTAACACCAAGAAATCAATTAGCTAACCATATTAATAACAAACAATTAAAAAAATTTTAAAAATTCCAACAATGTACATACAATCATTAAAGAACATACAAATTAAAAAAATAAAACAATTCCAACAACTTTTATACAATCATTAAATTTAATGAAAAATTAAAACAATTTATATACAATCATTAAATAACATAAAATTTTAAAAAAATTCTAACAATCTATATACAATCATTAAAGAGCAGAAAATATTAAAAAAGTAAAACATTTCCAATAACATTTATACAACTATTAATAACAGAAAAATAAAATAAAATAAAAATTTCCATCAACATTTATGCAATTATTTATAAGATAAAAATAAAAAATAATAAAAAATTGCCATCAAAATTTATAAAAAATATTTATAACAGAAAATAAAAAAATAAAAAATTCCCATTGACATTTATACAATTATTAATAACAAAAACATATAAAAAATGTAAACAAAAAAACACAAGAAAATAGAAGGAAAAAGAAGAATCTTACCTTAATTTTGAGTTTTCCCAAGCTCGAGAAAAGAAGAAAAATCTAAACAAATCATTAAATAATAAGAGAAAAAGAGAGGGAGAAGAAAGGAGAAGACATACTTAGTGTGTGGAAGAGAAGAAAAGAGAATGGGTTGAGGAGAGAAGGAGAGAGAGAAGAGAAAGAATGATGAAGATTTGGGAGGAGAAGAGAAGAAGCTACAAAGAAAGAAAGAAGAAGGATGTGTCTATCTATTCTAATTTTAGAGATTCTAGTCTTTAATTTATAGTTTTTTTACCGACAATTTTTCCAATGATCAATTAAATATTAGTATTTTTAATTTTTTCATTGGTGGTTTTGTCTATAAGTCTAATTGGAATTTTTAATTTAATAAAAAAATTATAGAAATACGCTAAGTATTACTGACGTCTTTACTATTAGAAAATTAAAAATTAATATATTAGTTGTTTCATCGGCATTTCTACTTGTCAAGTCTAACTGGAGTTTTCAATTTAATAAATTTTTTTTTAGAAACACGCTAAGCATTATTGATGTCTTTACTATTAGAAAATTAAAAATTAATATTTTAATTATACTGTTAGTTTTTCCATCTGTTAGGTCTAACTGAAATTTTCAATTTAATCCAGAACTTTTAGAAACCCACCACATATCATTGATGGCTTTACCAACAGTAAATTAAATATTAATATTTTTAATTTTTCTGTCGGTGTATTCGTTTGCAATCGTCTGTAAAGTCTAATTGAAAATTTTGATTTGATCTATAAAATTTCATAAACCCACCAACTATCACCGATGCCTTTACCGATGATAAATTAAAAATTAATATTTTAATTCTTCTGCTGGCAATTATGTCTGTCAAGTCTAATTGAAATTTTCAATTTAATTCAAAATTTTCAGAAACTCACCAACTATCATCGACTACTTTTCAGTCTCTCAGTGATTTTATCTGCAAAGAACAATAATAAACAATGCAAGTGAAAAGTGAACAGTACCTTAACTCTCAGAAAAATACCGACATACATTAACCATCAGTGATCCCGTATGCACCGAATAATAATAAACAGTGCAAGTGTTAAGTGAATTGTGCCTTAGCTCTTGGGAAAATATCGACAAATATTTGTTAGCGGTGACCCTGTTGCATTGAACACAATGAACAATGCAATTGAGAGGTGAAAAACTCCAATACTCTCAATAATATACTGGTGACCTTAATTCATCAATGTGTTTATAAGTGTTTCTAGGGTAGTTGATATTTCCATTGATAAAAAACAATTTATGTTGCCAGATTGTATTCGTATTCCTTATATATCCATTCTACATATACTTAAAATCATAACAGCACACAGCACAATAACATCACTTCTTTGTATAATAATAAAATCACATAAAATAAATGTTTCATTATGATTTAATAATAAATATTATCATTACATTAAAGTTAATTTCATCTAGAAATATTACATTATAGTTTATAGCATTACACATTCATGTTGTGCAAACTGATCAAAATTGTTTTCTTCTTCAATTTCATTATCGTCATATCCATCATTATCTTCTAAGTTGATTTCATCGCTATCATCATCTTCACTTACTTTTGTACTCAATAATAATAAACACTGCAAGTGTTAAATGAATTGTACCTTAACTCTCAGGAAAATACCAATAAATATTTGTTGTTGGTAACCTCGCATGCACTGAATACAATGAACAATGCAATTGAGAGGGAAAAAGCTCCAATGCTCTTAGAAATATACCGACAACCTTAATTCATTGGTGTGTTTGTTTGTATTTTTTAGGTCGTCGGTATTTCCATTGGTCAAAAACAATTTATATTGCCAAATTGTATTTGTATTCCTTATGTATCCATCTTGTAGATACTTAAAATCACAACATCACACACAACACAATAACACCACTTCTTTGTATAATAATAAAATCACATAAAATAAATGTTTCATTGTGATTAAATAATAAATAAATGTCATTGTCATTACATTAAAGTTAATTTCGTTAAAAAATATTACATTATAGTTTATGGCATTACACATTCGTGTTGTGCAAACTAATCAACATTGTTTTCTTCTTCAATTTCATCATTGTCATATCCATCACAATCTTCTACGTTGATGTCATCGTTATCATCATCTTCACTTACTTGTGTATGTTTGTTGGTTCTCAAAATATCATTTAACTCATAATCGTCAATATTAGGTGAAAATTCTTTATTCTTTAAATATAGTTACTAAACCCATCCAAAAACTAATTTAATAAAAAAAACCAAATTTTTTTTTAGATTACATGGATTAACCCGAAAATATAAAAATAAATAAAAAATTTACATTAAATTACTCTAATGTCCTCTGCCTAGGTTAAAAAAATAATAATAATGTTAATTTTTTTCACTAATTCACTTTACTAAAAAAATTAATTAAAAAAAAACTTGAAGAACAACATGCAATGCAGTGCTACAACATTGAAGCATTACAATTGGAAGCACACAAAGTGGTGTTCATAATACCAGTATTTTTTAGTGTAAGAACAAGCATACAAATACGTAGTACTACAACATGATTTATACAAATACATTGTACTATAAATGCATACAATTATACAAATACATTTGTCTTTGAAAATTTTGATACATCAACTTCGATCTGCTGTTCCTGCTGTCACTGTGATACCTGAAGAAAAACCTCCTGTTTTTGTTAATGAACAAATGCACTACATCCTCTCTTTGATTGTTTCCTTGAGAAACAATAGCTCAACTATATATATATATATATATATATATATATATAACACTTAGATATATATTAACCCAAAGTTCTAATATATAAAACAATATCCTCTTCTCAATTTGGCCTAGAAATTCATCTCAACTAGTTAGCAAAAAACACATCAACCGGTAAAAACACAATGTACCCACGATCATGTGTACTGTAGTGTTTTCATAGATCCCCAGACAATGTGTGCTGTAAGGATTTTGATGCAGACTATTTCTAAAAGGTTATGCAGACAATAAACCCTCAAACCTTCATCGCCAGGAAAAGTTCCTCAACGCCTACTTTTGATAATGCAGGCTGTCATATGATCAATCTTCATAGTTAAAAGTGTGACTATTGCCATTATTCAGAAATAAAAAGAACAATTGATTGATTAATGGCACCACATCAAACAAATGGTGCCTGCGATCTTGATAAGGGCTAATACATTTGTGTTTTATATGCTTGGAAATCAAACAAGTGCAACAGAAAAAAATTCCTATTATGAAGAACAAAGGGAGAAGAAAGTCAATGACCCCCTCTTTGTGGCTCTGGTTGCTAAGATTTTCCCAAGTAAATCGATCTTTTCTTTGATTGCTAGTTGGAAGGAGTTGGAAAGAAGAAAGGAGGAACATGAGAAGAAGAGGAAAGGGTCAGGATTTGTATCCCTGAAACAAAACAAGATCGTTTGTTAATTAAAAAAATACATGTCAGGTCTCTCCCTGTTCTGGATTGACCCTGCGGGTCAACCACTTATTCGGGTCAAATGCAACTCCAGTTTTTACCATAGTTAAATCCGGCCAAAACTCAGGTCGACTGCGTTCGAGTTAACCCACAAGGCGG
>Ga0325403_1005662_pt1 | contig 11816 bp, 4 predicted proteins | sample PopdelMetagenome_19_FD_205665 | JGI IMG/M metagenome (GOLD analysis project Ga0325403, IMG submission 205665) | Populus deltoides microbial communities from Bellville, Georgia, United States - Xylem-PdKOR-R4 | ecosystem: Host-associated > Plants > Phyllosphere > Stem > Wood/Secondary xylem...
AGATCTAGATTTGTTTTTTTGGGGAAAGTACGGAGGGAAGGGCAATGAGAGTTTTTAAGAGGAAGGATAAATCAACGGAGGAACCACGAAACACACTTTGGATGGGAACAGTGTAGCTGCACTCCTTGTATACTGTTTTTTTCTTCTAATTATTTTTTTGTATTTTTAAATTATTTTAATAGCTAATATTAAAAATAAATTTTAAAAAATAAAAAATATATTATTTTAATTTATTTTCAAATAAAAAATCATTTAAAAAAAAATCGCAACTATAATAACAAATAAGCTCATAAAGGCATATCTAAATCCAAAAATTGTATGACGTTGAAGAGAATAATATCTTTGTTTTCCTCTTTTTTAGAAATTAGATAAAAAAACTAAAACTAGTGGGGTGTTTATTGGTTGAGCAGGCATTGTTCATATACTTACAAAACACTATGGATGACATTGTGTATTTTTTAATAATTCATTTTGGTCCTTGAATTTTTATTTTGTGTGATTTGATCATAATTAAAGACCAATTGTATTGAATTCTTAGTCAAATGTGAAATTGAAAGAAAGAGAATTCAAATAAAAAAGAAGTCAAACATGGATAACGTGCTAGAGATTGCATGAAAAATACGTTTAGGTCTTCAATCTTTAAAAATAACACAATGTATACAATTTAGGTCCCCTTAAATTTTAAACAATCAATTATGGTCCATGAGTTTATTTGTGTTATTTTTTAATCCCTGGTTAGAAAGAGAAGAGAGGGGGGATTGCTGGAATCTGACGATGTAAAAGAAAGTCATCATTCATACCATTTTCGCCCACCAAAATGAATTTTCATCCATTGTTCCATGAGATGAAAGGAACTTTATGGTGGTTGTGTTAGAGCTTTGATGTTACATGAAAAACTAGATCTGAGCTGAAAATGACAAAACTAAAGCGGTTTGATTTTGGGTTTTTTGAACTTTTTTGGGTATTTAGAGTTAATGGTATGGTTTGTGGGTGTTGTAAATATGTTTTTGGGTTGAAATAGCTTGAAAATTAAGTTTTTTGGCCAAAAGACTAGTTGCTCGATTTTTCGACAAGATCTACCTTGGCAGGTGACATGTCGCTGACTAATTTTTTTTTTAAAAAAAATAGAGATAGACGACAGGTCATCCTTCCTTTTTAAAAAATAAAAAATAAAAATAAGCTCAAGCTCACGGGTATGGGCTTGATGGTCCGCCAACACTCTTGGTCTCTTCATTTCAGTGCCCCAAGCACACTGGGCTCTTTTTTGCCCTTTTTTTTTAGGTTGAATATAAATTTAAAGAAAACAATATTGAACCCGGTTGAGTTCATGATCCGGATCACAAGTTTAACGAATTAAGTCATAACAACTGGGCTATTTTGTTTTTCTGGTATTGTTTTTTTATTGATATCTTTTATTGATATAACTTTTCTTTAAATAATTTTTAAATTTTTGTTTCATGATTTTCTTTTTCTTATTTTACATATTTTGGATAGAGATTTTTTTTTTATAATGTTGTGTGTATTTAATTTTTTTAAAAAGATTATACTAATTCATCTATATTTTGTTTTTTTATCTTTCACAAGAACTTTATTTTTTAAAATAAAAAATGTTTTATTTTTAGATAATATTTTTAATATTTGTAGTCTTACATGATATTTTTTTACTTTTATTTTATTTAATTAATTTAATATGTGTTTCTATTTTTAATATCATTTGATTGAATAAAAATATAATTTTAATAAACAAATTTAGCATACACAACCAGATAAATGTTTTGTCTTGTAAGATTAAATATCTTGATTTATACTTGTCTTTTGATTTTTTAAGTTTTATTTTTTGTTTTCATTAATTTTTTTTGTTTATTAACACACATAGTTCTCGATTTATTTGATTACATATATGCACGAACTTTTTAGTTTACACTTTAAAAAAAATATAGACAAAATTCCGTTGAAAAAGTCTATATGTATAATTTTTTTGTAAGAGAAAGAAATATTTGACTCGTGATGGAGCGTGGATCAAATGGCTAATAAGTGTCTAGAGCAAAAACAATGGGGAAAAATAGACAGAAATATATTTGATTGTATAGGTAAATTTATCTTTGTAATAGTTTTGAACTTATTATTTAAAATAGAAAATACTAGTAGATTATATTCTTTTAATTTTCTTTGTCATTGTTAAGAGGTGTGTAGAAGAATTAATTTATTTGCAATATTTTCATTATTTGACCGGATCTTATCCATGAAAGTCAAATAATATAAATATTATATATAATAGAGGGTTAAAAAAATCTACAAAATAGATGTCAAGAGTCGGGGTTCTTGAAACCTAGTTAACTTGACCCAACTCGCATACCCATATCCTATTGAGTTTTTTTGTTGTTCATAGCTTAATTTGCTATTGTATGTTCTATTTGTTTGTAATTAATTCTTTTATTTTAGTCAATTGATCCATTAATGTATTAAGCCTATATTGTTTGTTACAATTTATAATAGGTTTTGACCTATATTGAGCTCAAATCTTAGTTTTAATTAAACTAAATCCATGAAAATTATCAATACAAGCCTTGCATGTGGATATTTATAACATCCATAAAAAAAATTCACAAAAAAAAAAATTAACCCAACTTGATATATCCAACCTAGTCTATTCCAAAAAAATTTAATAAATCAGATTTATAATTTGTAAAATATTATAAGCTAGATTGGATATAATTATAGATTCAAACCCGATCTACCTATATCTATAAACAACTCTAATCTTTGTTTTTTATATCATGAAGACTATAATCAAATATTATTTCTCTTTCCTACTTTTATCTCTCTATTTTATGATATAAATGTAAATAGTTATACTTTGAACACTATAAAATCTCTCAATGCAAATTAGATTAAGTTGCAAGTGCATTTAGATACAAAAATTGAGTGTAGTTGTCTAACCGCTGATCATAACTACTTCCAAATGACCAAATAATATTTTAAAGTTTATACTTAACAAAAAAATATTTATTAATCCATATTCATTTAAGATTTTGTTTTTTTTAAATAAATATTATTTCTTTCTTATCTTAAATAATAACTTAACTCTTTTATGTCAATTATTGATTAAATAAATATAATTATCGTATTGTAAGATTTATTTCATGGCTTCTTAACTAAACTTATAATTACACTATGGTTAATTGCATGCTATTATTATTATTATTCTTGAAAAGGAAAAGAACACTTTATTCATCTGGTAATAATATAATTTTTACTTATTATATCATGAAAATTCATCTTATTATTTTACAAGCTAACTTATTATGTAAAATTATTATAACTATCAAGTATAATTTCAACAAAATATCTTTATTACTTTACATAAAAAAGAACTATTTATTTAAAAAAAATAAAAATAATTTACATATAAGTATCTGTCCTTTATTTCATTGTTATTCTGTAATTTTAAAGACACTACTATAGTCATAGTTTCTTATCATTTTTCTATAGAATTTTGTTTTTGTTTCTTTTTGTTCAAGTCAACCATCAATCTTTTTTTTTTTTAATTTTCTTACATTTATTTAACCTAAATATAGAATAGAAAAACTAAACCCCACATCAAGCACATGACTAGTAGCATTAAAATTCAAGAAAAAAAAAAAACAAGATTAAAAGAAGGAAAAGAAGAAAATTGAGGATCTTATACATTGGGTATTTGTAATTCTTGATTTATTTTTTTATTTGAGGTATGTGCAGTGATTGGATGGAAGTATTTTTTTTTAGTTTAATGTAGGTGTCTAGTCCAGTTTGCGCGTATCTCGACTAATCCTACGGGTTCTGAAGTTAACGACCATGTAAGCCTTCAGTGACCATCATATGAGCAACCACAGGATTTGAACCTGAGATTATAGAAAAAGCAAATCTCTTAATCCAAAACTTTTATTATTGAGCCACCGTATAAATAGTTAGATGGAAGTATTTTGATTGTAAACTAATTGTAGTTTCAGGAAAAATGCTTGATGCTCATTGACCGGTTACGAGGGGTGGCCCTAATCATTGATTCTTTAGTTCATGTGCGAGCATGAAAAGTTTTTAATGAAGAATCTCTTGAAAACATTAGCAAGCTTTTAATGACATCATAGCTTTTAGATTATTACACTTTGGAATTATTCAAAACCCCCCAAAAAAATATATATATATGAATGCTCAAGGCACAACTATCAAATCTTTTCCAGATAAATCGGGCATGTTCAATTTCCCTCTTCGCATGTTTTCTAGAGAACAAAAAATATGCAAAGACATGGATAAATATTTTCCAAGGATAATAAAGTGTACTAATAAGTCTTATTATTTTGTTATTTTCTTTTAAAATATCATTGCGTGAAAATAAAAAAAAATTTCTCTGCTTGGTGGGATCTTTAGTCTTTTTTTAGTTGAGTAGTCGATTGATTGGACCCATCTAACATATTGAAAAATAAAAATAATTTTATTTTTTTCATTATTTTCATTTTAAATCTTTATTTCATATATATATATATATATATATATATATATGATCGTACCAAATTAGTTGTGTTCAAGGGACCACTAATTAGATTTGGGATATTAATAAAAGAATGGGCTTGACATATGATGAAGAATGGGCTTGTAATGTAGAAAAAAAGGAGATGGATGAATAGCCTTCAAGTCGCCTCTGTTGAGGCTCAGTGTATGAGAAAAATAGTTTGAAACCTTTCAGTCTTGTCCTTCCAAGCTCAGCATATGAAATAAAATAGTTGGTTGCCTTCTAATAACAATTGTCTAATCTCAACATGTAAAATGAAAATTAACCGATCAACTTCTTTTAACATACTTCTTGAATATTAGATGTATTATCCAGCAACGTGTCATGATCTCTTAAATATTAAAAAAATTATTAGTAACTTGACTTAACCTTTCAGTGACTGGTTTCTTAGTTTAATTAATATCCTTTCATCAATAATGTTCCAATTTAATATTAAAATATGGAGTATGTCTGCCATGTAAAATCATGTTTGTTCTCTACATAATAATCATTGATCGTTTGAATAAGATTTGAAACTTTTTTTAAATTTTATTCTACCTTGGCCAAGAATTTCTCAGTCAATACTATTTGAGAATACCGTCACGTGAGCCTTTTCATAGACATAAAGAATCTCTCCATGTGAAATTCTCGTACGGGTCAGTTTAGTGTATATATTTTATGACAAGCACCTACATATTAATTTTAGGTATTCCTTATACCTCAACTTATGAGAATAACTACTTCTTTTCATAAAGGAAAGAATATAATATGTACCAGTCTTTACAGCTCTAATAAATGTCCAGTATTTAAGAGAGCATCGAATAGTAACATTTTAGGAACAATACTTTGATGCAATAGAAATCCTATAATAATAACAACTTTATAATTTCCTTGCAAATAATTTTTGTCCCATGAACTTTGTCTTTACCCTAGATTCATCAATCTAATATTATATGACTATTAAAGATAAATTAAGTCTTTATTAATTATATATATATATATACATGAATATAATAATACCACGTGTAACCAACCGATTGTCTATATGACATATTAAATTAACAAAAACCCTTCTTGAAAACTTTTTTATTTTGAGTTGTGTGCATGAGTGGTAAAGTTAGCTATATGTATGAGAAAAAAAGGGTGATATATGATTTGTGAAGAATTCTATCATAATGCATGAAAAATAATTGAAAAGAATGTATTTTCTTGAGAATAAGGAAACTTCCCCCCTCTCTTTATCTCTCCCTCCCTCTCTTATTTTTTTTTATAGGGGTGGAAAAAAAGAATAGAGCTAAGAGTTAACTCTCATAGTTATTTTCTCATAAGATTATAACAAAAAAATATAAAAGATAATTTTTAGTCGAGATATATATTTGATAATATATGGTTACTACTCATCTCAATTTACCTTTATGATTTCCTCTTATAAATTGCTCTTCTAAGTGTTAACTTTGACATGCTCAGGTTTCTCTTTTTTTGTATGATGAATCTTTTAAACAAAATAATACGTAAGATTAGAACCACATATTTCTTTGAAACATCTTCATCGTAAAGATATAAATTTTTTTAAAAAAATCATTGATAAGTTATACCCTTGTCATTTGTTATCATCTTAATATAACAACAATACTTTTAATTAAAATCTTAAGATTTGATAGTAATATGACTTTATTAAGATAAGTATTAGAGGGTATGCGTTTATTAAATAAAAAGGAATAACAACAAAATAGTATTACAAGAAAGACGACATCACAAACATGGGTGTAAACATATTATTTAAGAAAAAAACAATAAAAAAGCCATGATTTTATCAAAAAAGGTATAAAAAGTTTGTGTGGTTAAGGAATTTATTATCCTATGACTCAGTTTGTCATAAAGATAATATGTTGTTCTGTGTTTTTCAAATATAATATTTTTATAATTTATTAGAGTTAACAAAGTTCGACAATTCTTTTCCTCATGAGAATGATCTTTTAACCATACAAGGTCCTTCATAATTAGAGGCCTAGTTTCCTCATTGGTCACTTTGGTTTATAAGAAGCTTTATGAATGCCAACTTTATATATTTGAATAATTAAGAGGGATATTTTTATTTTATGCTTACATCATTCTTTTTTAGTATAATTGTGTATGGTATAATGCAACTAGTCTTTTTTCTTCTATAAAGTTGAGTTGGTAATAATGGATTTATATTCTCCCAACTTTTTATAGTTCATTAGGAATTTTAAAAATGACACGTCAATTTTTATTGGTAAAAATACATCCATACCAAACATCAAAAAGAATGAGTTGCCTTTATTGATATTTAAATGATGTGCTTACAAGGAAAATAAAAACATGTCATGCTAATCCTTATAATTATTTTTTAAGATTCTTATTTTTCAAATTATCTCATGACTCAATTTCTTATAATGATTATGTGTTGATTTGTGTTTTATAAACATAATATTTCTTTATTTCATCAGAGTTGATGGAGCTTAACAATTCCTCCCAATTTATAATGGTTAGGATAAATCATCCTTTCAAGAATGCTCTTTTTATCATACAATTTCTTTTATAATTAGGGGTTCATTTCCTTGTTGGTCACTTTGGCTTGTAAGAAGCTTTTTTAATAACAAGTCTTTTTATTTGAACAATTAAGGGAATACTTTTTTGTTATATCATTATCGTTTGATGCAATTGTCCATAGTATAGTACAACACAAGTCCTTTTCTTCTATGAAGTTGAATTGGTCATAAAAGATTTCTATCCACTTAACTTCTTCTAGTTTTTCTTTCATTAAGACTTTTAAAAATGGTATTCCAACTTTTATTGTTAAAACCTCCATAACATACACTAGAAGAATAAACTACACCTTCTCATATAGTTTATATAATCAATCTCCATAGTTCAACAATATTGTCCAATCCTTACAATCTGTCTAGCCGTCATATGATAATTGACATTATGTGATTTTGTTTTTCAAATTTAAGAATAACTCACTTTGTTATACTTGTGTATGAAATTGTCTTTACCCATTTGATGAAGTAGCTGATACCCATTAAAGGTATTTAGAGAGATAGGTTTAATAATGTCCATGTCTGCTTTGAGAAGGGCCATAAGGCTATTAGGTTATCCAAAAGTGTAAAAAGAGTATAGAGCTTATATATAAATATATTTGACATTTATGTCACATCCTCGTATAGTTTATACAATCAATCTGCATAAATGAACAATAATATCATACCTTTACAATCTATTTAGCAATCATGTGATCATTGATATGAATTGCATAAGCCTTTTGATGGATTTCTTTTAAAAATTTATTGATTTCTTTATCAACACATCTTAGCAAGACTATGTCATGTCTTAATTAACAAAAGAATTCCTCAATGAAAAAGAAATTAAATGATAATCTTCTAATGATTTTTTTTTACTTTCTCAATTATGTTTTTTTGGTATTCTTGATTCTTAATATACCTTATAATATTATAGAACCATGATTTTTCATCTGGTTCTTTTTTGATACCCAAGCTATAAGCTGTAGCATCTTGTATTTCAATTTTAATTGGCTATATTTTCATTTTGTCATAAATTTTAAACATCACTTCTAGTATCGTCAATTTACTCCATTTAGTTTTACCATTGAGTAGGTGATTAAAATTTATCATCTCAAACTTCTTTATTAATAAGATTATATATTGTTGATATAAAACAAGTTTATAGTGTCGTATTTTCCACTTCCTTTTTATTTGTTGAATCACTACTATTGAATTTGTTAGTCCTCGGGTATCCATTACTCATGATTTTGATTAATCAAACCATTAATTGATGACTAATTATTGCCTTAATTTTATGTTATTATAGGTTTACTTATCATTCATATTATTTCAAGTATTTTTTATATATCTTAAAGTTACGAGAATCTTGGAATAAATTAACGAGATTAAGGTTAGTTTTAGGTTGATTTGTTATTGTAACTCAAGTTCAGGATTTAATTTGACTCCTCAAAACAACTCCTAATATATAAAAAAACACATTTGAAAAGTTAACCTTAAAATAATGTAAAACATTTTGTGTTTGTAACTAACAAATCTAAACCACTAGTAAACTAGATAACCATACTAGATATAAAGCCTAAAACCTATAATAAACTAGATGACTTGTGGTAAATAAGTTAGCCATGCCAAACACAAAGCCTAAGATAGCTAGTAAATCAAATATCTTTATCTTTCAGCTATGTGGTCAACCTTGTGCATTGGATTGGAACTAATGCTAAACCCAAGCGCCTTGAGTCTGGAATCAATGCTACATCCAAGCGTCTTGGGTCTGGCAACCATGTCAGCTCCGCGTCTAGGCCTGACAACCATGTTAGACCCATACATCTTTTTTTTTAATTAATGAATACACTTATAATTGTTTTAAAAATATATTTATTTTGTATTTTTATCTGTCTTTTTAACCAAGTTTTTTTCTTCTATTTTGGGACATTAACCACACACATCCCTAAAATTCACTCAATGTTTTTTTTTATTAATTTATAATTTTAGTGAAGAAATCATCTATAAAATTACACGAATTAAGATAGTCAAAAGGACAATAAGTCTTTTACATATACAATATTATATTTTCCCACAACATAATGTATCAATTCAAAAGTTCAAAAGTTTTCTCTTATGATCATATATTTTAAATTTTCGTATATACTAATAGTTATAATGTAGAATAAACTCTCATTGTAACAAACTTTGACAATTAGATCATGCAATAACATCTCAAATTTTAAAAAACATGAACCCTTTAAAAAACTATCCAACACTTATATGAAAACATAAAATTAATATTTTCATCCACAATGCATACAAAAAAAGAAAATTTATTTTTGTAGACTTGAAATAAATCAATTAGAACTTAATATTTTTTTTTTCATTCTTTCCTCTTCGAATATAACAAATTTATAAAATAAGTTGTACAAACAAAAAAGAGTTTACAGTTAAGTTCCACTGCATATGAATGAAAAATCCTGCTTGAATGAGGCAGTGTTTGTTTTTGCAGTCCAATCATGTTTTTAAAAAATTTTAAATTTTTTTGACCTAGGTGTGGTTCTGGCATGGTTACCAGGCCTAGACACTTAGGTCTGACAACCATGTCAGACCCAAGGTGCGCGGGCTGACAACGATACCAGACTCAAGATACGTGGGAATGACAAACATGCATGATTTAACAAACAACAAATAAAGATGATAATTATGTACTTTAGTTGTTAGGAGAAAGAAAAGAAAGAAAAAACACAAATAATCGATCATCGACGACAATCCAACCATTATCTATTTACATGCGGTACACCATGTGGAAGAGAGCACGACTACACATCTAGTTAGACGACGAATAACTAGATCTGACCATCAAGAAGCGTCACATGCGTCTCCTTAATGGTGCAGGTGCAGCCCACTTGCCGAGGCTGAGGAACATCTGCCCACATCTTTTCGATTTAAAAATAACAAACACATCATGAAAATACTAAAACGCCTCCATAGTCTTGAAACACACAAAATACCAAATTATCCAAGTAAAGATATCAAAATACCCCCAAAGAAATTTTTTTTTTTTAATCTTTTTTGAGGCTAAAAGTGTTATTTGATTATACTTGAAAATTTAAAAAATTTTAAATATCCTTGTGAAAAAAAACCAAAGAAATATTTATCTGCTTGTAAAAAAGATGATAAATTAAAAATAAAACTTCTATTACAATGTATATAAAAAAAATCTTTTAATTACAATAATTTCTCCATGCTATTTAACTTTTATTATAAAAAAACAGAGAGGTATTAATAGAAAGAATGCCCATGATAGCTTTATTCACGCAATGAATATTTCTATCATGCCAATGGAATGGTTTCGTTACAATGGGCTTGAGCCGTCAGAGCCCAATTATTTAACTTCCAAATCAAAGTTAAAGAAACTAGCGGGAAGCAAGCATGTGATGCGAGCTGTGACAGGGAGACCAAACCAAACTTGGCAGCCACCAACACTGGTCTCACGTCAACCACCTAACATCGCCTCTCCTCTCCTTTCTACACTCTCATAATTGCACACTCTAATCAGCAATTACCTCTCTCTCTCTCAACTACATTTCATTGGTTCTCTACTTTTGATCTCCATCCAGTAATGTGGCAACTAATAGTCGCAGGATCCACTGCTTTTGTAGCCAAACACATTTTTACTAATCATTATTCACAAATTGAAAAATGCGAGGAAGAGGAAACCCTCCAAGAATGCACTCCTGCAGCTACTGCTTTATTTGACTCTTCGCTGGTGACAGACGAGTTGTGTTTTTGCTTATGAACTTCAATTTTTTTCTTAGTTTTTTTCTCGAATTGGAACTTGCCGTTAATTTTGCAATGCATCAGGTGATGCTTTGTTAAATAGAAATTGCAAGGAAGTTGTTTAAGCACAAGAGATACTTGACTTCTAAAGAAAAAAAAGGTGATAAGGAATGCGTCTTTTTGCTACGGGAAATTATGTGATTGCAGATGGGGTCGGTTGTCTTGTAAAGACAATGATGGGGGTATACTAGTTTAAATGTATAGAGAAATGTGTCGAGCCTTTTAATTATTTAACGAAAAGTTCAAATCATTTGTTAAATCATGATGAAGTTCCTCGTTAAAATATTAAGAATTGATTGATAGGTTGATGAAAAGACAATGATCGGGCCATTGTTTTTTTGACAAACCTACTGCGAGGATATAATGTCTACTGTTACGATTATAATAATCAAAGGTACCTGGTTTGCCTTCTTGCTGGCTTAATCTGCGTCATGACTGCTAACCTTACCATTGCTTGGAACTGCATTTGTGCTAATTTTGTTGTTTCACATTATGGAAGTAATTTTCATTTTTACAAGTTTTTGTTTGTTTATGTTCAGCATGGTTGTGGAACAATGATGGTGACATGCCAATTTACATCGTTTAATATGCAGACAGCCCTTTGCTTGGTTGGGGACTTGGTGTTGGAATCATGTACATGATGTCTACTGGGAAAGCTGAGATTAGTAAGCTAAGCACTTCCATGGAGGTGATGTCAAAAGTTGTTCATGAATTAAGAACTGAACTCTATAAAAGAAAAACAGCACATGTTGCTACAAGCTCGAAAGATAATAGTACTGAAAAAATGCAACTAGTGGTTAATAGAACAAACATGGTGGATAGAGAATCCAGTGGTATGAAAATGTGTGGGCTTCCTATTGCTGATGATGTTGAATACCCGAGTAGTGTTCTCACAGAAGAGCCAGAGCCAGAGCCAGAGCCAG
>Ga0325403_1005665_pt1 | contig 11812 bp, 9 predicted proteins | sample PopdelMetagenome_19_FD_205665 | JGI IMG/M metagenome (GOLD analysis project Ga0325403, IMG submission 205665) | Populus deltoides microbial communities from Bellville, Georgia, United States - Xylem-PdKOR-R4 | ecosystem: Host-associated > Plants > Phyllosphere > Stem > Wood/Secondary xylem...
ATTAGAACCTCCTTTGTGTGTGGTTTCTAGTTGAGTAATAAAAAGAGTTTATACTATACTTATTTGAAATACCATTAGTGAATCCTCTAACCTTGACAATTATTTTATCATTATTTAATCCTTAAATCAATATCACATCTCAAAGCTCTCTTCAACTCCTTTTCTGTTATTATCTGTTTTTTTATTTGTAGTTTATACAGTTAACCTCCTTGTGGTTTGACCCTGGTCTTGCCGGGTTATTTATTACATTAACACTCCTGCATTTGGGAGAAGACATCAATCCTTTGGTCGTGTCAGTTACCTTGTCCTTTTATATGTTTCAATGACTCATGATCTGAATGTCTTACAAACTCTTTTAGCCACAAGTAATGTTGTCATGTCTCAAGTGTTCTTTACCAAAGCATATAATTCTTTGTCATAAGTGGGATAGTTCAAAGTCGCTCCACTTAACTTCTCACTAAAATAAGTAATAGGTCTTTGATCCTATATTAACACAATTATTATTCCTATTCCAGATGCATCACAAATAATTTCAAATACTTTTATAAAGTCAAGTAAAACTAAAACAGATGCAAAACATAATTTTTCTTTTAAAAGAGAAAAGCTGATTCTTGTTCCTCCCCTCGTTTAAACCCAATTAACTTTTTAACAACTTCATTCGAGGGTGCAACTAATGTACTAAAATATTTCATAAAACACCTATAAAAACTAGTTAACCCATGAAAACTTCTTACTCACTTGCCGATTTTGATGTAGACCATTTCTAAATGGCCTTAACTTTCTCCTCATCCATCTTGATACCTTGTGCAGTTACATCATAACCAAGAAACACAATTTTCTCTGTATAAAAAGTACACTTTTTAAGATTAGCATATAATTTCTCACTATGCAACACACTAAGTATATTACGTAAATTATCAAGATGCCCATGCAAGTTCTTGTTATAGATCAGAATGTCATCAAAATATACAATCACAAACTTACCTATAAACACATGCAATATATGATTCATTAAATGTATAAATGTGCTAAGTGTATTTGTAAGTTCAAACAACATGACTAACTATTCATACAAACCATACTTAGTCTTAAATGTAGTTTTTTACTCGTCACTTTCTTTCATCATAATCTGATGGTACCCACTTTTCATGTCAATTTTAAAGAAAATACATGATCTATGTAACTCATCTAACATGTCATCAAGCCTTGAAATGAGATGTTTATACTTACCGTTATATTGTTGATGGCTCGACAATAAAAACATTTCATCCATGTTTCATTCTTCTTAGGCATAAGTAATATAGGCACAACATATGGGTTCATACTCTCATGAATGTATCCCTTCTCCATCAACTCGTCAACTAGCCTTTAAAGCTCTTTTGTCTTTTTAGGATTTTTGCCAAATAGAAAGTTCTCAAGTCAAAAGTAAGTAAATAATAAAATTTGAAAGAAATCATGATACGATCCAAACAAGATTAGATTCGGATTTTGGCGTAAAATTTCCTACCATCCAATTTATTTTATTAATCATAACTCTAAATCGAACTGCTGGATCGAGCTGAAACTTTACCTGAAGATTTCAGATGTATTTTGCTATGTTAGGGTAAAATTTCAAATGGATCGGATTTTAGAAAGGTGTTACGATGTAGGTCAAAATAGGTTGTATGACTTTTTTTTATTTACTTCCTTTTGACTTATGGATTTTCTATTTAGCAAGGATCCTTTTCCTACAAGAATGTGGCAGTTTGTTTTGGGAATTTTCTAGTTCTACAAAGATGTTTTATGGGTTGTAACATAATTTTAATGTTGGCAATGATTTATTAATATTTCAAATTTATTTTCTTACTAAGATTCCTTGTTCATCCTAGCTACAAGGAAAGAAGGTCTAGTTAGTTTATTTTAGGGAATTTTCTAATCCTACAAGGAAGGTTGAAGGAATGCAACAAAGGTTTTTTTTTTTATGTTTTGAGAGGATTCTTTAAAGCTACGATTAATTTTTCTAGACATACAAGGAAACTAAAGAGAGGCAACCTTAACAATCAATTTTCTAGCTTATTTTGAATATATAAAAATGATAACAAAGACCCTAGTATTTCTATAATGAAAACTTTGTTCATGATATTATTTCAACTAGGAGATTTATTATTTTCATTATGTTTGGGCTTAATTAATACTTAATTTTTAACTAAGATCCAAGACTTGTTTGGATCAGTATTTTAATCTTATTAGTACAGGTTTTAGATCAATTTTATAAGTGGACCGATTTAGTACACAAGAATAGTTCCATTAGAGTTATTTTCTAAGAGTATTTAAACTCCTTGTAAGCCTAAAACTCGGCAATCATTGAAAAAAATTATAAAATAAAAAATTATCGATATTTATAATCATGAAAATTAAAAAACATTATGAAATGGGTTGCACATGAAGAGAAAAGATAAAGAAAGAAATAAAAAAAATCTTTAAGGCACATTGAAGCTCTAATTATGACATCACCAGAACCATAAAAAAATCTCGAAAGACAAGTTCAACAACACTAAAAAATATCACCAATAATGACCTGAGTGTGTCACACTTATTGTCCAAAGGTGACGGGTGGTTCACTTGCCTTTGACGGCAAGTGCGACCCACTCGAGTCACCATCCGTGACCTTTCTTGGTGTAGTTAGATTTGTCATGTCAAAACCTTTCTAATGGTGCCAAGAGTATCATAATCGAAGTTTTGATGTGTCTCTATTATCTTTCTTCTTTTTTTCTTTCTTTTTCTTTTTCTTTTTCTTTTCTTCTCATTGTAATTTGTGAAGAGAGAGGAGAGAAAAAAAACAATAAAAAAAAACATCGAAGGCACACAAAAACTTCGATACAACACCACTAGTACCTTAAAAAAGATCAAGACAAGACGAATCAAATGACACAAAGAAAAGTTATCAACGGTGACCTAAGATGGCAACACTTGCAGCCAAAGGCAAGTGAGCCACCCACCATCTTTGGGCGACTAGTGTGACACACTCCGATCATCATGTGCGATCTTTCTTGGTGTTTTTTTCTTTTTTTATTTCTCTCATTTCTCTTCATGTGCAATCAATTTCAAGTTTTTTAAAAAATATCATGGTTTTGAAAAGTGAAAGGTTGAATGTTGGGTTGTTCAATTATGATATGTATACTATTTAACTAATTGTTTTTTTTAAAATGATGTTATTAAAAAATGATGCTGATAACAAAACAAAAAAAATAGATAAAAATCTTAGCAAATTTAGCTAACAGGTGGTGGGTCTTGGGTTGTAACTATGCGTGGATAGTTAATAAAAATAAATAAATGGAAATCACCGTACGCGTGACTATGCAGGTAGCAATCAACTGCAAATTAGATAGCTTATAAGAGTTGGAGTTTACGGTGAACGAACGGCTAAGGCAAACCGGAACAGACTCAAATTGGGATTGCCAGTCACAATCATCGTTTGAACCACCAAAACAAGAGTATAAAGCCAACGCCGGCGAGAAATAATTCTTTTTTCCCATTTGCAAAGGTTAATTGTAACGAGACTGCGACAAGGCAGATTTTCTATGGTGACCTTTGTTTTAACAAGGTTGCGTGAATGGAATAATTTTCAAGTCTTTTATCCGGTGAATTTCCAACTTGCAGAAACAACATAAATTTACTGGTTGGTTATGTCTTAAAATATAAAAGATAAAAATAATAAAAATATAGAAAATAAGATAGAATAAAAGATAAAGATATAATTATGTTTGATAGTAGTGTATAAAATATAATGATTATTTATGTATTGTATTTGATTGATAATGAATAAGACATGATTAAATATAAAAAAAAGTTTGTTTTACCCTTTATATATATTTCTGTCAAATTTATATATTTAAAAAATAATAATTAGATATTATTATTATTTTTATTTTATTTTACATTGAGTGTTGAAATGAATAATAGCATAATAACTCTAATTATAAAATCTAGATCGGCCTAGTGGGTTGCCCTGATACTCGAACAACTTAGAGCCTCGATCAATTTGAATTTAAAAGAAAATAGAGAAAGAATTCACCTGACTTGACCCCATCAAAAACCCGGGTTGATCGCGACACAGTCACCCCGAGATAAAACCCAACTCAAAAAACTCATTTACTTTTTTTTTGAAAAAAAAATCTTAATCAAAACAACATTGTTTTGATTATTTTTTTCAAAAAGATAATTTAGCTCCCAAACCATGACCGAGTCATGTTTTAAGTCAATCTTGGGTCAGGTTTTAAAATTATAATAATAACTATTTTTTTCCTTACATGTCTAGTTGTATGAGTTTGAAACTAAAAGTTTTTTACAATGATATTTTAAGGATAATAAATAATAAATATTATCTCTAAAAACATTCTTTATTGTAATTTTTATTTTAAAAATATAGAAATTCACTCCAATATAATCTCCTGCCAAATTCATATATATATATATATATATATATATATATGCAAAAAAAAAATGTGTTAATTCCATTTATGTCCCTTCCCTTGGAACTTTTGACTTTCCAGGTAAAAAAATTTTTCCCACTCCTGACACTTTTTACACTAAATCTAACCCGGGAAAATTCATATTTCCTTAAATTATGTTCCACGATGGTTCTTTCCTTATTTGCTTCTTTTATATGGTCTTTATTTACTTTTCAGTCATTTTTATTTTATGGGTATTTTTATATTGTATTTTTTTGAAATTCCTACATAACATTTTTACTTTTAGTTTTTAAGTCTAATATTATCCTGGTAGTGTACTTATTTACTTTACATTCTATAATATTTCCTTTACCAACATTGAAGGTTTTTATTCAAAGTTCTACGGTTCATATCATTTTCAATTTAATTGTTAATATTATTGTAAGGCCTTTCTAAACCACTTGCCATAAAAGTTTAACCCCGATTAGAATAATATGTTAAAAAATCTCATATAAAATTTCAGTCTGATCTAATAATTATATTAGTAATTATATATAATATCGTAAAGCTAGTTTATTCAGAATTTTACGTTAAAATCCAAAATATATATGTTCATTTTATATATAATTTTTATCAATCATCTCACCAAATTCTAGAGACATTTTTTTTATTTTAACTAAGTATTTGTTACTTTTATTTTATTTATAAAATTATTATTATTTTACGATAATATCATTAATTTCATCGACTTAACTTTATATATATATATATATATATAATATCCCCACTTGTCTTTGGTGTGAATTTTATGTGGCGTTTATAGAGTATATATATATATTAAGTCGGGCGTTAATAAAGGTTTAAAAATCAAAATCCAACCCGTAATATCTATTTCTTAATTTTTTTTTTATAATACTTATAATATTTACGTTACCCGACTCAATAGAGTGAAATGTTAGAAAAGAAAAGTAAAAAAACGAAAAAGAGCTGGGGAGGGGGGAATTATCAGCATAATCGGGGGCACTGAAGTAAATAGCTATACACAAAGAGACAGAGTGACGAATAATTAGGAGCCATGTCCCAGTCTCCATCTCTGTCAGAGCACCATTTTTTATATATTATCTGCATTATATATAAATACTGTATATGGGTGTTTGAATCTTGAAATGAAAGAAAATGTGAGGAAAGTCTAGGAACAACCTCTTGTTCTATAACATTCCAAAATTCAAAACCCAACAACACCACTCCTCAGCTCTCAATCTCTGTCTCACATTCAATGGGAACTGTAGAGGTAGAGGCACCGCCAAGCAAAGACCTTTACATAGACGAAGAAGAGCTCTCTCCAATAGAACAAGTCCGTTTAACAGTACCCAACACGGATGACCCGTCTCTCCCAGTATGGACTTTCAGGATGTGGTTCTTGGGCATTCTCTCTTGCTGTCTCCTTTCTTTCTTGAACCAATTCTTTGCTTATCGAACTGAGCCTCTCATCATCACCCAGATTACCGTCCAGGTGGCAACTCTCCCCATCGGACGGTTTTTAGCTAATGTGCTGCCTAAAACCAAGTTTAACATTCCTGGTTTTGGGAGTAGAGAGTTCTCTTTTAACCCCGGGCCGTTTAACATGAAAGAGCATGTTTTGATTTCGATATTTGCTAATGCTGGTAGTGCTTTTGGGTCCGGTTCAGCTTATGCTGTCGGTATTGTTAACATTATCAAGTCCAAGGCGTTTTACGGAAGGAACATCTCCTTTTTCTCTGCTTGGGTTCTCATCATTACCACACAGGTGCTCGTCACATATTTTTCTCTTGTGTGTGCTAGTTCTTTCTTATTGTCATTCGCTCCTTTCTATAACTAATTTAATTCTAGCTAGCTTTTGAGTTTTGCTAATCTCGAGCAGCTAACAAAACGACAAGCGATGACGTAATTGTGCAGGTTTTAGGGTATGGTTGGGCTGGGCTATTGAGGAAATACGTGGTGGAACCAGCTCATATGTGGTGGCCTAGTACTCTTGTTCAAATCTCTCTTTTCAGGTTTGCCGGCTTCTTATTAGCTTGATTCTGCAACCTGTGGACTATTCCTGCTTACAATTAACAGTTTTTCCTAGTTTTGGAATTGAATACAAAGAAATACCAGCTAGCAATAATTGTTACATCATCGTTGCAACAAATAAGGTTACTGCAGTGCTCACATGTGATTTTTTGCCATCTCAATATTTGTCCTAATCTATGTCGTCAGCTCCCCTCGAAAAGCCAGCAGTAATATTGTCTTTCTCTCTCTTTTATAGATCACCCTGTCTGTCCGAAATTTTAGTCTTGGGAAATACGGTCAGTGATGGCAGATATGTCAGTTAGATATGTTGACTGTGCTGCAAAGAAATGAAGCAGCTGATTTTGTTGCCAAGGCAGCCTTATTACCTCCAACAAAATTACTACTTGCCTGATTGCATTTTTCTTTTCGACTGTAAAAGAAGCATATTATCTATCTTTTTATCTTTTTATTTTTTGAATTCAAGAAAACTTCTCCCTTCAAAAAAACATACTTTATATATACAGTGAGTGAGTAAAACTCCAGTTGTTCCAGACTCTTATAAAAGGTGCACGCCTTTACTCAAACTCAAGACCTGCTATGCAGATTTCAAGCCTTTTGCTATCACGTTACGTCCTTGAAGACCATATTATCTATCATTTAGTCTTTATTCTGAAAAACTACCTGACCAAGTTAACCAAAATAGTCTGAGTTAGCTTCCATTAGAATTTTGTTTACAAGGTTGTTAGTACAATCACAAACTTAGAAGGGATACATTTATGGGAATTGCAGGACATTGCATGAAAAGGAAGACAAGAACGAGCACCGTATCTCACGAGTGAAATTCTTTGTCATTGCAATGACATGTAGCTTTCTCTGGTACTTGTTGCCAGGGTACCTCTTCCAAACATTACAAAGCATTGCTTGGATTTGCTATGCTTTTCCACATTCAGTCACTGCCCAACAGATAGGGTCTGGCATGAGAGGACTAGGAATCGGAGCCTTGACATTGGACTGGTCAACAGTAGCTTCGTACTTGTATAGCCCTCTGCTTACTCCCTTCTTCGCTATTGTAAATGTCTTCGTCGGGTATGCACTGATAATGTACGTCGTAATTCCAATATCATACTGGGGACTGAATGTGTACGATGCCAAGACATTTCCCATTTTTTCATCGCACCTGTTCGATGCACGAGGTGCATCGTACAACATTACTGAGGTTGTTAACGACAAGTTCGAGTTAGATTTGGCCCAGTATGATAAGCATGGGAGGGTTCATTTGAGTACATTCTTCGCTCTCACCTATGGATTTGGATTTGCCACTATTGCAGCCACTCTTTCTCACGTGGCTTTGTTCTATGGAAGGTAAGCTTTTGCACTTTCTTTGCTCATCCTCTACAGAACTGCTTAGGTTTATTATTTTATTTACTTGTTGAATAATTAGGGAAGAAAAAAAAATTTAATGACTTTTTGAATCCAAGTTTCGTTTAAATTAAGACATGATTTGGATTATTAAGCGAGCATAGAGGCCTTTTCAAGTAGTTAAAACTTGTTAAGGCTTTTCTCTGATTCTTACATGTTATGGATATGTGTTTAATTTAATTCAACACTATTACAGGGAAATTTATGATCGTTACCGGGCCTCTTATAAGGGAAAGGAGGATATTCACACAAGACTAATGAAGAACTACAAGGACATACCTTCCTGGTGGTTTCATGGGCTTCTAGCCATGACATTACTAGTCGCCCTTTTCCTCTGCATCTTCTTGAAAAAGGAAGTTCAAATGCCATTTTGGGGACTTCTGTTCGCAGCTGCCCTTGCCTTCATATTCTCCCTTCCTATCAGCATTATTACTGCCACCACAAATCAGGTAATCTGAAAATTCAACTCCCATAGCTCCATAACCTGTTAAGTCAAATCATTAATATATTATAAGCATTGAGGAAGATATTTCTTTGATCAAGCAGATCAATAGTAGAGGGGTCTGTTTACTGTCACTAGAACCAGAACTTGTACCTATTATTGACAATTGTTTTTTTCAGACACCAGGGCTGAATATCATTACTGAGTATGTAATGGGAATCATATATCCTGGGAGACCTATAGCCAATGTTTGCTTTAAAACCTATGGCTATATGAGCATGGCTCAGGCAATTTCCTTTCTTAGTGACTTCAAGCTAGGACATTATATGAAGATTCCTCCAAGGTCCATGTTCCTGGTTCAGGTAACCACTTTCACTGGGGACATAATTAACAATGATCCCATGCATGTTCTATTCATTTTGTGTCTTGTGTGCGTGGGTGCTTGAATGTTTCTGCGTGCTAATACCTGTAAGGGCTTAATTTTAAATGCATCAGTTCATTGGAACCATCATAGCTGGAACAATCAACCTTGGGGTGGCATGGTGGCTTCTGAATAGTGTTGAACATATATGCCAAGATAACCTGCTTCCAGCAAATAGTCCTTGGACTTGCCCTAGTGACCGTGTGTTCTTCGATGCATCTGTCATCTGGGGTTTGGTTGGACCTAGGAGAATCTTTGGCTCCCTCGGAGAATACGCGGCCCTCAACTGGTTCTTCTTGGGAGGACTGTTGGGGCCATTTATTGTATGGCTACTCCACAAGGCGTTCCCTGGGCAATCTTGGATACCACTCATTAATCTACCAGTGCTCCTGGGAGCAACAGCGTCTATGCCACCAGCAACAGCAATAAACTACAACTCATGGATTTTAGTTGGAACAATCTTCAATTTTTTCATTTTCAGGTACAGAAAGGACTGGTGGCAGAGATATAACTATGTTCTATCAGCAGCTCTTGATGCAGGTGTTGCCTTCATGGCAGTTCTTATTTATTTGACGGTAGGGCTCGAAAATAAGAACTTGTACTGGTGGGGTTCCGATCCTGATGTTTTTCCGGAGCACTGTTCACTAGCAACTTGCCCCACCGCAAAGGGTATCTCGGTTGATGGGTGTCCAACATTCTAGCTCTCATGCTAGTCTCAAGTTTTTTAATTCTCAACGAACGCCTAAGTTTCCCAAGTTTTCAGAATTAATGTGTCTTTACATTTTTATTTTTTTATATATATACAGCGGTGCTCTTTTTCATGTCTACATTATTATTGAAGCAAATTAAGAAAAATTAAATTACAGCAAAAATTTAGGCACTTCCCCTCCTCAAAGTCACGGCATGTCGCTCACTGTCACTGATATTATTTTATTTTTTTCCAATTGACTTGAATACTTGATAAGTCGTCCATGCATTCAAGACATGTCAAGCCTTTCTTAAAGGGTGTCATCAACGAGTAGACGTGGCTCTAGCTATTCTCAAAACGAAGCGGGAGAATATGATACTTTTTAGAAATACGATGTAAATCGTGTTAGATAAAAAAAAATTTAATTTTAATTTTTTTATGTTTTTAAATTATTTTGATATGTTGATATTAAAAATAATTTAAAAAAATAAAAAATTTATTTTAATATATTTCTAAATAAAAAGCAATTTAAAAAGTAATCGATACCACACTTTCAAACGCCTTCTGCATTAGCAAATAAAGATGGTGGAAAACTGAACAGTATTAACATACATTTTATTTTTATTTTTTATCGACTTTCAAGCAACATGGATGCGTGCGTGTGATGTTTTGTTACTTTCAATATACGCGGAGAGTACATTTTTATTTTCTAATATTTTTAATAATATCTTCCAGACAAGGAATTATATATAGAAAAATGATTAGGTTTTTCTTCGGATTAAAATTTTTTAACATGAAAATATAGTATATAGACTATAGAATTTTTTTTGGTATTATTATTAAATTTGGTATATCAATTCAAACTTGCAAATTCTTAATTTGACTCTTTGCTTAACATAAGTTTTCAATTAAATTGTTTAGAAGTTTTCCTGACATGACCTTATTGATTAGACAAATCCAAAGAAAAAAATAAACATGCTAGCTAAATCTGCGACTCGGGTTATGAACTTCAATGGATTACATTAATTTTTTATTTTATTATAGAATAAAAAATACAAAATTTTCAACTCCTAGATCTCCTTGCTCAACATATGAGAGCATTCACTAAAGCTATTCTAGCCACTTAGAAGTAGCTTGCAGGTATTCCATTACACATAACACAACCAATAGCACAACTTGCTCAACTAGTGCAACCTTTTCATAAACAACTATGTTTTTTAGAAGGAACTCGATAAAATGATGTCTAGGAAAGTAATTTTTTTTATTATCTAAAGGACTTTAAAAGTTGGCAAAGCAATCCTAGAGTATTTATGAAAGTGGTTCTCGGCTAAGAGTTATTTAAGTTAGTGAATTAAGATATTTTATCTTGTTTTTTTCTTTCTATTATATGCAATATCAACAAGCTATTGTCCAGACATGTAGTTTTCATTATTATTTCTATAATTGAGTTTAATTAATACTTTGGTTTTCATCTAAGATCTAAAGGTTGTTTAGATCAGGGTTTGAGCTTACTAGTAAAGGTATTGGGTCAATTTTTGTAAATTGATCAATTCAGCCCACAAGGTAAATCCATTAGGGTTAATTTCTCAAAACTATTTAAACACATGTAACGCCTAAATTTCATAACTTTTGATGAATTATTCTTCTAAACTTTTTAGTTTAACGTGTAAGAGAAATTCTTGCATTTTTTAGTTCATAGATGAACTGAATCTGACTTATCAAAGATTAACTGGCTTTGTGGCGTCTTTCAACTTCATTCCAATAGTATTAGTGTCTTAGGACAAGTTTTTATTATGTCACACTCCTATCAGACCTCTTTCAGCTTTCCAGGATCAAATCTCAATCTTAATTATGGGTTGTGTTACCATATGATCACGAAGTTCACGTCACATCCAAGTTTGCATCACATACTTGCTTAAAGAATTTCCATGATATAATTGATCCATTGAATGTAAAGACCTATCCACTAGTGAATTTATATCCTTAGTGTCAAATATCTAATTAGTATTATTATACTCTTCTAATACTCTCGAGTAACTAGAATAGTGTAATCCATAATCCAAAATATATCTAAAATATTTAAGAACCTTATTTATTACTTTTCAATTATCTATATTTGGATTACTGGTAAATTTACTCAGTTTGCTAACTGAGTATGTAATATTTGGTCTAGTATAGTTCATAACATATCAAACTACTGCTAATTATTCAAGAATATTGCAATTAGTTTATTCTCTTACCTTTATTTTTAGATATATATACACTTATATCAATTGATGTTTTCATAGTGTTATTATTACATTTAGAAAATTTATTAAGAAGTTTCTCAATATAATAAGATTGGGATAAAATCAATTAATTAGATGTTATAGTAGTTTTTA
>Ga0325403_1005667_pt1 | contig 11809 bp, 5 predicted proteins | sample PopdelMetagenome_19_FD_205665 | JGI IMG/M metagenome (GOLD analysis project Ga0325403, IMG submission 205665) | Populus deltoides microbial communities from Bellville, Georgia, United States - Xylem-PdKOR-R4 | ecosystem: Host-associated > Plants > Phyllosphere > Stem > Wood/Secondary xylem...
GTCGTCTTATCAGCAGCACATATGGATCGGTAAAAGAGAGTTCATGGTAAGCCCACGAACACAGTAGCCATTAATTTAAAGCTAATCTCTTATCCGAAAGCTACGGAGAGATAGCCAGGGAATCTGAAACCCACAACAAAACACCCCTAACCAATGGCAACTGTCCACCTCAGCTTCCACACTCCTTTCACCTTATCCCCGTTACCACCACTAATTCCTCCTTCCAAGAATCTAAAAACCATGTCTCCACACTCTCCCTTCAATCCTCCTTCCTTGTTTCAAATATCTTTTCTTTCCGATTTAACACTAGATTGTAAGAAAGGAAGGAAAAAAACCCTAAGGCAAAAATGTCTCTTACTATACCAAGCAACCTCTCCATGTTGAAGCCAAAACTTGGGGTCTCTCAAATGACCCCAATAAAACCAAGATCCATGATTGTATGTTCAGCGTCACAAACACCATCAACACAAGAGAAATCATCATCACCACTCCAAGCATTCTCTGCTGCACTTGCACTCTCTTCCATCCTCTTATCTGCCCCGCTTCCTGCTGTTGCTGATATCTCTGGCCTAACCCCATGCAAAGATTCCAAACAATTTGCCAAGCGTGAGAAACAGCAGATTAAAAAGCTAGAATCTTCTCTAAAACTTTATTCACCAGACAGTGCACCTGCTTTGGCTATCAAAGCTACTGTCGAGAAGACAAAAAGAAGGTTTGACAACTATGGGAAGCAAGGGTTGCTATGTGGCTCAGATGGGCTACCTCACTTGATTGTGAGTGGTGACCAAAGGCACTGGGGTGAGTTTATCACACCAGGGATTTTGTTCTTGTACATTGCTGGATGGATTGGATGGGTTGGTAGGAGTTACTTGATTGCTATAAGTGACGAGAAGAAGCCAGCAATGAAGGAGATCATTATTGACGTGCCTTTGGCTACTGGTTTGATCTTTAGAGGTTTTTCTTGGCCTGTTGCTGCCTACAGAGAGTTTGTCAATGGTGATCTTGTTGTCAAGGATGTTTAGATCACCGCCCAGGTTTGTCTCTTTTTTCTATAGTTTAATTGTGTACTTTTTTTAGATCATTCATGCTTTATTCACTTAGAAATCAGATATGGATGGAGAATCTTCCATAAACATAAATTATAACCAAATACCATATTTCTAGTAGAATTGTAAGTATAGTTAAGAGTATGAGGTCTATTTAGAACTGGTGCGGGGATTTTGTTCCCATTTTATTCAATACTATTCAATGAACTAGGTTTTTGTTTTTTTTTGTGTGTGTGTGTGTGTGGCATTTTGGACTGTTTCATTAGTGATTGGTGGTGGGATTAATTAATGGGCCAAAAATTAAACTAAAAACTATGTGCTTATTTAATTTGGTTCTTCGATGCTAGTGCCACTGTTGATTTTGTTTTTATCACTACTACTACTACTACTACTACTTTGGTACAGATATATTTGAGGGTCTGGCTAAGGAAAGGAGTGCAGGAGTGGTGCATTGCTTGGGATCGTGTGTTGACGAGGAGGGGGAGGTTTCTTGTGTTTTATTTCTGAACATTAATTTACTTGTATGTATCGAATGCTTATGTTGGACACTGCGAAAATCTCAAGACAACGTGTTTTTTTCTTGTGTGGTAAGAAGTTGACTAATAACTTATTTTCTATAATACTAATAAACATTAAAAAACAGAAATTTATTTTTTTAAAAAAAATTACTTTACAGCAACCCAAAAATCACCGAGCAATGTGCCATGCCACTCATCTAGCTGACTTGCTTATTATCGCTCGCAGCTTTTCCTAGAAAAAGAAACTTGCTCTGGAGTAAAGTAATTGATCTATTTGGTGACATTTAGGATTGTTGCTAGAAATAATCAGGAAGGCTGCTGCGATAAACATTTCACTAAAGTTTCTCTGACATACTTGTTAAGACTGGAGGAAGAAGATGAAATACACCGACCTCGAAGGTTTGATAAACACGCTTAACGGGCTTATACTCGAGAGTAAATTTGGATAATGGGTGCCCATGACTTCCTTCTATGGAGACAAAAACTTGAAGTTTGACAAGTCTTTTCATTGGGCCAAATTATAGGTAAGTTTTCTGCTAGCATTTCAAGCCCATTCCTTGCTTTTTGTAGCTTCAGCAACTAAAACTAATCATCATGGGTATGTTTTCCTACTAAATTAGCATGAATTACTCGCAGATTAAAAGGAAAAAAAAATAAAAAAATCAGGATTTGTGCAAATCACAAACAGTTGATCTGGCATGCAAGTCTATATCAGTAGATGCTTGTGTCCGTTACTAATTCTTCACGTATCTTATAATAGACTTTCCAACCTCTCGATTCCAGTCCCATCGATGGAAAGTTGGGGATAGATGTGTACAAATATGAGCATCTGATATTCTTATAAAAACACAATATACAAAATCATTAAAGAATCTGTACATATTATCAACCAAAGTGAAAACATTGCACCATGACTAAAAACAAAAGAGGGAAAACCAAAGTCAATATATTACTTAGCTTATATGGAAAATCCATCCAATGTTTACCCATAAAGTCCACAATCAACCAGTATATAACTAATTACTATAGTGTTAAATCAGTTAATCTAAAAACAAAGTATCTAAATGAATTTAGGTTGATACAATAACCACTACTATTACCACTGCCACCATCACTATCATAATCACTCCAACCATTACCATCACCATTGCTATTTTGTGCTATACCCTCTTTACCCATATGGATACATAATGACGATACCAAAATTAAAAAAAAAAAAATATATATATATATATATATAGATTGGAAACATTGGAGACAGAATCAACCTAGATATAGTAGTAGTAAGGGTAGGCATGGCATAAAAAGGTAGCATGCATATCCTAGCATGACCACATTGACTCTCCCAAGCTGGTGTGATCCACCATGTCCATGTCGAACATCGGCTTCATTTGGGACCCCATGAGCCTAGAAGATGGTGACCCACTATTACTCGGGCTAGCAGGACTTAGCCCGTGGTTTGATAGTGTTGCTGTCTGCCTCACTCGCAGGTGCACCACCTCTGCCTGAGCCAGTGCCAACTGGGTCTGAAGGGCATCAATTTGTTGCTGTAGAGATGATATAGCACCCACGCACCCATACACTGGATCACGCACCCTGGCATTAGCTTCATACACCATGCTGCTAACCGCATCTCCTCGCTGATGCACCGGGAGTTCCTGATAAACACAAGGGACCATTTTATTTCTTCAATTTTACGGTATTTCCAAGTGTTTTGATCTTGAATTTCAAACTCGAAGGATCCTACACACACCTAACACACCTATCTTATCTTTAATTGAAATAATAATTATTTCTATTAATAAAATTGAAAATTTATGTTGGCCATGTGCACATGATATCATGATTACATAAAGCATGAGTCATTTATGCTGATGTGTGTACAGAGATCAAGTATAATTATACTTCGTTTTCTTGCATGATTTTTCATTTGGTCAATTGCAAGGTGCTACATTCTTCTCTTCTGGGGTGCCTGTCTCTATCAGTTTTGTATTGGAATTACAAGCTTCCTTCGTCCACCGATTTTTTTTTACACACATAAAACAAAAAATCTTTTCCCTGATAAAAAAAAAATCAAGCTCTTTTTAGAAAATGGCATCAGTGTCCCTCTCGTTAAAGATGACGACAAGTCTGTAAGCGTTTTATGATCTAGGGGGTCATTTTTTTTTAAAAAAAAGTCCAGCTTCTATCTTGTCATCCCTAAATTATTAAAATTATTGAGTGCAATTTACAAATCAACAACTTCACGTGATTTCTTATTATTTTTTTAACAAAACAGCCCTTGATTGGTAAAAAATAAAATAAAATATATCACATGGCCAGCAACTACTAGTAGAAAGCAAAACCACCCATAACATATATTTTTTACAAGAATATTTGTCTGCACTCCCATCTTAACCCCAGTAGTTAGATTAATAATTTGAGAGAGGGAAAGATGCCCTTGTCTCTATCCCATCGAATGATGAAGAATCAGGAGGTTAAACTCATCTATCATGTAGATGGATTGTTGTTAATTATTTGTTAAACACGCTTTATTTTGTTTATGGATTGAAAAAAAAAGCATCTCCCCATTACTCTAAAACGTCTTTCTTCGAATTACAGGAACTGACCCAAAGATTTCACAAGTATTTTTTGTACACACATGTAAAATCAACTGAAGACCATCAAAATGGGCATCAAATTAAGGAAGCAATTATAACTTCAGAAGAAAATTATTACCCCCAAATCATGTAAAAATGGCTTCAAATGAATTATAGTTCAAAAGTTTAGCTTTAAGTTCAATCAAAGTAGAAAGAAGTCATTTTGTCTGCCCATGAAGGTGCTCCCAATCATACCCTTTAGTTCGTTTTCTGCAAGATGAAGGCTTAAAAGTGTTATAAAGACTAAGGAGTGTAGCTAGATAGGAACCGACCTGTAACATCTTGTTGACATTACTAGCACCAAAAACCTTGTGCACATTAGCAAACTTCTGGGGCTCATCTGCTGGAAAATAAGGGGCAAACACGCAATCTTGGGCGCACCTTCTCCTTAGAAGCTTGCATGCTGCACATGGTGAGGGTGCACCTTGTTTCCTGCCACCCTCCTTCATAGTGCCAAATGTCCGTTCTAGGTTAACACTAAACCCAACAATCTCTATTGTGGTGAGCAAACTGCCCTTCAATTTGTACGGTGCTTTGCCCTTAAAGAAAGGACAGGGAGGTCTAGCTAGAGACGGTGAAAAAGACAAGGATATATATGGCTATAGTGTAGAAGAGGGAGGAGCACAGAAAAGTGGGAAAAAGTATTGCTAGGAAAAAGAGAGCAGGCAGGCATGGAGAGGGGGGGGTAGTGGTGATTATATAAGCAAAATCAGTACATCTGATGCGGGCCCCACAAAAGGAAACCTCATAGATTTTGGTCGACAAAAAAACATCTCTTGTAACGTGACATCTTTTAGCGCTATTTTTTTTTTTTGTTAATTTTATAATAATTTCACACACAAAGATGACGAAAACGCCGTTTATTTAATATTTTATTTTTTAAAAATAATTTTAAAAATTATTTTATGTGTTGATATTAAAAATAAATTTTAAAAAATAAAAAAATATTATTTTAATACATTTATAAAAAAAAATCACTCTAAAACATAACTTCTACTACATTTTTAAAAAATCGCAAATACTAAATTCTTGGTCTATAAACTATAATCATCTAGATTGATATATTTATAATTTTATTCTTATTTTTTAAGAATTCAAATTCTAAAAGATATAAAAAAATCCATTTACCATCTAATTAAAATTAAAATAAAGCTTTGTAGTGGCAAATTTTAAGGCACCAATTTAATGATAGCGTAAATATTAGATGAATGATAATAAGGAAGGCATGATTTTGCTGGGGATTTTGCTATGTTAAAGATGTGTAATGATGTTCTTTTGGTCGGCCCTTCCACGTATTTGAATAGACTCATGAATCACAATGATGCAGCTAGCCAATGGTGTTTTTTTCTTCTTCTTCTTCTTTTTTTCCCATTAAAGTACTATTGGCCTTTGGACTATGTACGGGAGACCTCATCTTACTTTCTTAACTTTAAAAAGTTTTACAACAGATACCAAAACAAAAAAAAAAAAAAAAGAAGAAGAAGACTCAGTACAGATAAAGAAAAAAAAAACCTCATTACAGTGTATTACTATTTGCAAATTTGATTTTAAATTGCTATAAAATATAAATTCTCATCGGGAAGACATTTATTCACGCTAGTGTATTACTATTATGATTGATGTATAGTAGTTAAAAACTAGGTTGTTGATCTGCGCTATGTGCCATGCCGTCATCGTAGATCAGACTAATTTTTTAATAAAAAATAATCAAATATCATAAGCATGTTTTAAAGAAGTAAAAAAAATTCACGACTAGAGTTATAAACTCGACTAAATCAAATAAATTGATAGTATTTAGATGCCAATCTAAGTTAGCATGCCAAATCTTCAACTCAGGTCACGAGATTACAATAACCAAATAGAAAGCAAATAAAAAAAAATAACAAAGCACAAGCCCCAAAGTATCTAATATAAAATGATGAAATTAAAAAAAATTATAAAAAAAATAAAAAAAATTAGCAAACCCGCCTCGAACTAGAACATGTAAATAGAATAACCCAATAGAAGGCAAAATATAAAAAATTACAAAGCACAATCCCCAAAGTATCCAATATAGAATGATGAACTTAAAAAAAATTACAAAACAAATTAATGTTTTTTTAGCAAACCCGCCTCGAACTAGAACATATAAATAAAATAACCCAATAGAAGGCAAAATATGAAAAATTACAAAGCACAATTGTAAAACTATGCTTTAGGTCATAAGATTGAGATAGCAAAAAAAAAAAAATTGAAGAAAATTATGAAGCTCAATTTTTTTTAAAAAACCAATGAGACCGAATGTTAAAAATAAAATTAATGTTAAAAAACCTGAAAAAGACTGATATCAACCCAAGTTAAATATCTAACCTTGTGACTCGATTCATGAGATTGGGATCACCCCATTGAGAAAAACCACAAAGTCCAATTCTCAACTAACCCAATATCAAATGATGAAATTAAAAAAAAAATCTATTTTACAAAAGAATAAGAACTAAATCTAAAATAAAAATAAATTAAGAGGACAACTTACAATTCTTGATTGGAGGATGAAGTTAAAAATGAAATCCACTTTTACAAAAGGATAAAAAAAAATAGCAATCAAAATAATAAGGATCAGGTCTAAAAACAATAAGAAAACAACTCAAAAATTTTGGATTGAAGGATTAAATTGAAAATAAAATAAAATTTTACTGGACAAATTAAAAAGAATGAAGATCAAATTTGAAATCAAAACAAAATCAGAGGACAACTTACATTTTCTTATAGACAATATGAGAATTCCAAGGAAAGTAGAGAGGAATGAGGAAAATAAAAAAGAAACAACCGCCGAAGCCACAATGTCACTTGTTACGATACACGTGTCGCCACAAATAGAAGTGGACGTCGAGGTGCTTCCAATGCAACGACGGGAGGTGGTGTTGCTTCCAATGCAACGATGAGAGGTGGTGTTCGGACACTGAAGAAAGCCATATGCACTACCACAAACCTATAACTTCTCTCACCTAATGACACGTGTAGTGCATTCACCAGCCAATCTTGACCCGTCCATAACTGTAATTCCCCATATTTGTTTTAGTTTCAATTCTTATCCATTAAAACCTAATTGTTCTAAATAAGTTGAATGGTGTTTTATTTAGCAAGAAATGAGCTTCAACCGAGCACAAGAAATATACCTCAATATTATGAGATCCATGCATAAAAAAAACTAAAATAAATTACCAAGCAAAATCCCAAATAAAACCAATGTAAAGGGATCAAATTGAAAAAAAAACGCTGAGGGACCAAAATTAAAAAAGCTACATGAAGTTCCCCTTGACCATGCAAATCAATCCTTGATGTTGAAAAAAAAAAGAATTGGACATTTTTTTAAGATTTAAATTTGATCATCGAGGCACTAATTATTTTAAATCAATAAAATTAAATTTTGTTTCAAAAAATTTCCTACTACTATGTTTAGTCATACAAAATTATTTCAACTTTGATTCCTTATAGCGTTTCCTTGCACTAAACATATATTTTTTTAAAATTAGAAATATAATTCAAAACTCTATAGAAAGTGGGGAATACACTAATATAAGTTGCTAAAGTTCAGGAATGATATGAAATATTTTGAATTTCTTTTACAGTTCCAGTAATAATTTCTCAGGGACTAAGATGATATTATGCATATAATTAAGAAACTAAAGTGGTTTTTTTTTTTGAAAAGTTGTGGAGCCATGGCCCTTCAATCCAAGCTGACGCGCCGTCTCTGCACCTAAAGCCGACCAAATGTTTTAAAAATCTAGTCAAGGCTCAAAACTAGTTTTTTTTTTTTATTATTATTATTAAATCCAAGCACCACTTAAGTTATTAAACTACATGATTTTATCTCGATAAAAAATTTATTCAATACTTTCAAAGACAATGGAAAAAATAAAGGCACATATTTTTCTTGCTATATTGGCTAAAAAAATGCTAGTCGGAATACCATCCTTGTTATAGCACGACGAGTTGTGTAATAAATAAAGTAATACAATGGTGGCGTAGGTTGTCGGGTTTTTTTTTTTTTTTTTTTTTTTTTTTTTTTCCAGTTGGTGGGTGGTCCGATGTAGGTGTTGGAATTCTAGCTTTTAAATTCCACGCCTTTATTTTTGATCTTTGAGTGATGCAGCATTTTATGAAGTATAAAATAGTGTGAACTCGTAGAATAATTAAGAGAAAGAACTTGCTTTTAAAATGGACTAGGTGCACTGCCTAGAAGTATCTCCTTTTTATTTTCCATGGCTATTGTGATGACTTTGGTATAGTCATAGGATTTATATAAAACGGAGATGGAATTGATTTAGAGAGTGTAAGATAATGTTAGATACTGCTTTTTAAAATGATTTTTTTATTAAAAAAATTCAAAAATTGATGAAATGATAGACCAACCACTGTGCCAAACAAAAACTTACTTGGAAAATAAAAGGCATGTTGATGATTGGTCTTACATTAATTAAAAATGAAAAAACCTTGAAGATTCTTAGAAAGTTTATAATGTAATGAAAAAAAATCAAAATATAGAAAAGAAGATAGTGATTGAAAGCACTCTTGTTAGAAATGTTGATCAAATAGGGTGGTTTTTTCCAAGCTAGGAAATATTTAATGTAAACAATTTTTTAGGACATTATACAGATTACATTCCAAATGTATATTGTTTTTTTTAATAAATAAATCATGTAATGGCATACAATTTGAGTTTGTTTACTCAGGATAGAAAAAAAAGATAATAAAAAATATAGAGCAAAAAATAATATGGATAAATGACGTAAATCGAACACTAACACAAAAAAAGATAGGAATCATATAAAACTCTAATTTAAAATTTTATTATTAAATATTTTCTATTAATTAGTCTTTTAAAATACAAGCTAAACAACCCTATTTATACAAGTAAAAAATTTATAAACAAATCTAAAAAAAAATATAAACCAAATATTAAACAAAATCCTAAACAACTAGGAAAAATATAACTTCTAGGCCTTATTAAGAGACCTTTCTAATCCATGATTGTTATGAAATTTTAAATTTATAGAAAATAGGACCTCTAAAATCTTTGAACAAAATCTTAGTCCAATCCAACAACTAGATTAAGAGTTATACACAATAACATAAAGCTGCAAGTTAAAGAAAAATCTCACACATCAATCTCACCAGGTTGGAAAGAACTTATCCTAAAGTTCAAATTGCTCTTTTTTCAATCTCATGTATGTCCAATCAAGACTTTTTAACCCCTTTTATTTATTCTCTTCAACTATATAATAATTCTAGATATCAATTTCAGTTTTTTTATCTTAAAATTTGTACAAAAAACAACAATTCATGAATTATTTCTCTTCCATTGACTTCTAAAGTAATGAATTCCAAACTTTAAACTTGCTTCACCATTATGTTTTGTATCCACATAACCCTTGAATACACCTACCTTTGTGATGACATTAACCTTGTAATTAAAAGGATCAACATAGTTTAAAGTAACAATTTTCTTTTCTTAACACCTTCCATGTTTTATTTGCACTGAACTTTTATTTTATTAACAAGTATACCATCAATAATATCATCACTGTTATTATTATTTTTGTTTTTGATATCGTTATTAACATAATTACCATCAAAATAAACATCATAAATTGGTGGAGAATATTGATCCACATCAATCTTACAATAAAAGAGATAACCAAAATCTTTATGATACTCATCTCAATCAAGAAGCTTCCTCCTCTACTCATGCTTCTAAAACAAGTTTTCAAAACTAGCTATGAATTTGTGATCACTTTTATCATGATTACTTTGCCTCTTCACCTCATCTAACTGACGGGTTAATTTTGCAGTCTCTTTTTAATTTTGCAATCTATTTTTGCATGTCTTCTATTATCGGTTCTTGAATATTTCTCTCATGAGAAAACCTTCTCATCCCCTTTTACCTGAACACATTCTGCTCTGAAACCTCTTTCAACCATAGTTATTTAGTAGACCATAACAAACAAAATAATCTAAGATTGCAGCACAAAACAAGTAATAACCTGAGATTGTTAGGCTTTGATACCTACTAATATAGACATCAATAGCACAGGAAAGATAGCAAGTACAATAACATAAAATTGTATTGAATAGGGATCACATAGAAACCCCAAGTCAATTTTTTTTCCTAGAAATTTTTTCTTTTATTAGTCTCCTGAAATACAAGCTAAATAACCCTATTTATACTAGTAAAAATTTCCTAAAAAAATCTAGAAAAATAATAAAAGAGTTTTAAACCAAATATGAAAAACTATCCTAAACAAACTAGGAAAAATATTGCAAATTCTAAATAATAACTTCTAGGACTTATTGAAAGATTTTTTTGATATCTGATAGCTATGAAATCTTAACCTTATAAAGCATGACTTCTAAAATTTTTGAACAAAATTTCAGTCCAATCCAACGATTAAATAAATAATTATGCCCAATAACATAAAGCTACATGTTAAAGAAAAATTTTCCACGTCAACTAAATATGTGGGCAAAGCTATAAAGAGAAAGTATATCACCACTAATTTTATTTTTCTTCCCTCTAAAACAAAAAGAAAAAAGAAAAAGAAAGACCTTTTTCATAATAATAATAATATGAAAAAGTGAATTCATTTATTAACGAGATTAAATCTTTAAGGATTTGTCATTTCTTATTTATGTTATTCCTTCATCTTCTTCTTCTAAGAGAAAAGTATATATGGCCAAAAAAAAAAAGCCCATTAAATTCACAAAAGAAAAGTTATAAACGTTACAAGGATGTTCTTGTCAACCAGCAGTATTAATTGTTCAAATTGAAATCACATTAATATCTGTCCTTTTTTTTTTTTTTTTTAATGAAAACTGTCGTGACTTTCCATAGGTCTCAGAACATGGGTTCTTGCGTATAATGATTTATAACATAAACTAACAAACAAGCATAATAGATAAGAGAGAAAAATGCTTTCCAAATTTATGTAACCAATTCAAACCAGAATCATGTTACTATCATCAAATTTGAGCGATCCCTACGTGTTTTTTCTTTGATCTGGACAACCTCTACTGCCCACATGCGTTCAAACAGTCGGCAGATTGTAACAGAGTTGATCTATCTATCTCCTGGCTAAACCATCCAGTCTCGTTCAAATAATGAATCCTCCGACATGTGCTGGAGAGATTGTCTTGATGTCTTCTTGACACTTTGCATGAGACTACTGGTTAGAACGTTGTTTTCACTCTAGCCATTACACGTGGTTTGCCAACCAAAATACCATTGCACGTTAGGGCAAGATTAGATCCTGAAGTTGACCCCATTTTTGCTCCACCATGTATAGCAGGCTCATTGAAGAAAACAAAAGAAATGAAATTTCCTCATGCGTCATTTTACAGTGCGTAGGGACCATTAATTCAAGCTCTAAAATACTGACTAAAGAACGATTTTGGTTGACAGCATCATATGAGCATATTCTCCACTTTATCTTTTAATTTCTTTTTGTATCATGAAGAGCATTTTGGTCCCAATAAACCTCTCAAAGTCTCATCACAAGTTCTAGCATGCACCTAACACTAAGCTGCTCGATCCTAAGAGGTTTTAATGACTTGGATATATATCCCAGTT
>Ga0325403_1005668_pt1 | contig 11808 bp, 8 predicted proteins | sample PopdelMetagenome_19_FD_205665 | JGI IMG/M metagenome (GOLD analysis project Ga0325403, IMG submission 205665) | Populus deltoides microbial communities from Bellville, Georgia, United States - Xylem-PdKOR-R4 | ecosystem: Host-associated > Plants > Phyllosphere > Stem > Wood/Secondary xylem...
TCTGGTACGACCAGCTGGCTGGGAATGCTAACCTGTGTACTAGAATTTTTGACTGGGAAGTGATAGATGTCATACCAATATTTCCGTCTTAAATAAAACAAAAATAATACAAATTTTTTCAAACACACACAAATTTATTAAGCATAAAAATAAATATTTAGATTGTTAAAAACTTCTCAAAGTTGTCATTAAACTTGATATAACACTTTAAATCTAAAAAAAATTTATCTGACTCTTTAAAAATTTAGTTAGTATGCTTGTTGGTTATTGGATTAGGCCTGATCCAAGTTATTAGAGGAGTTACTAAATGAAGTAACTGCCTCCTCTAATCATATATAAAAGGACATAACCCTTATAAAATGATAAGTTTTCATTATTGAAAGAACATAGTTCTCTCTTTCTGTTCTTCCATCTTGACTCTCTGTATTAACTTGACAAGATTTACAAAGACGTTCGTACTGTGGAATATCACTTTGGTTCTAGTAATTGAAGTGGCACTGAAGTAATTGATCCAGGAATAAGAAAGCGAATTCTCACAAGTTTTTCTTCCTGATCTACATTGGTATCAGAGCCATGGTTTTTAATATTGCTTTTATGCAGTATATCTATTATTACATGACGATATATGTAAATTTTGTGCTAAAATAATACTTCCATTGAGAATTTTGAATTTACAAAATTTTATGAAGTAATTTAGTTATGAATTTGTCTTTTCTATAATTAATTAGAAAAGATTTTCTACATGGTAGTTGTATAATTCTATTACCAATTCATCTGTGAATTGATGATGGAAATGTAGATTAAAAATTGTCATTTCCATTTTCATTTTCAATTGACTACAATTGCAGTAGTCAATTAGACTTTGTCAGTTAATTAATTGTCATTTAAATAAAAGAAACAACCACACGAAAGAACACATCTTTTAAAAGACGTGTAACTGCCATTCGGCAATTAATAGTGTCATTGGCATTCGGTAGTCAATTGGGACTGCCATTTGGCAGTTATTAAAAAAAAAAGAAAACCGAATGAACACATCTTTTAAAAGATGTGTACATGTATTAACTGTCATTTGGCAGTTAATATATATTAACAATGTTAATATATATTAAAATAGAAATAATATTAAGACAATTAATATTTTTTGTTAATATAAATTGTCAAATTGTGGAGTAATTTATTTATTATTAAAATAAATTGCTTAATTTCCATATTTGTTTTTTAACATATATGGTGATACATGCTTTAATTAAATATTAAGTATAATATTTATGTGCTTCTGGAATATTTTGTTGTAGTGTATAGGCAACAACAAATCTATCAACATAGGTATCATTTGTTGGGTTATGCCTTTAATCCTGTTCATAAAATTCAAGAGCACATTGATTATATGTATCATTGGATGAGTAGACTGGCTATGAGTGGTGATTATGAATTCTACATGGAACATCAAATGTTAATTGTTCTCAATTCTCTACCTTAGGAATGGATGGCGGTGCGACTATCATTGGAATATAGGTTGGAATCCTTAGATTTCAATAATCTCGCAGATGAAATGCTGCTTGAGAGGGAACGTTAGTATGCCAAAAAGGGTATACGACGCACTGGAAGAAGTGCAGGTCGTTTGGATGCTAATACTAAATTCATTCAATGGTTTAAGCAGAAAGAACTTGGAGGAGTTGGCTTTGATGAAGTGGATGACGTAATTGGAGACCCAACTTATGTGCCTACAATATAAAATAATTCTAAAATTTATTATTCTTAATATTGTATTTTTTTAAAGATGATTGGTTGTTTAATTATGAACTGAATATTTTATGTAATTTAAGTTTAATTACATTATATGCATATATATGATAATATCTGCAACTCGATTAGTGGGGGTTGTTAGTTGAAACTAATAACTATAATTTTGCACTCATTTAAATTTCCAATAATAATTAGACCATACAGATAGAAATTGATTAAGTGTTTAACATTATTTTCATTTTTATTGTATGTGTTAGATTATTATTTGTTTAATTTAGAATGGAGTGCCAAAACAGGTCAATTAAATTGTACTAAATACTAATATTTGTAATTGCTGTCAATAACCCTTAATATGGCTGCATCTAAGAGTATTATTGCTGATTTGAACCATGGAGACAAACTAAGTGAAAAGAATTACAATGTTTGGCATCGTAAGATTAAGTATCTCCTGGAAGAGCAAGAAATGCTGGAAACAATCACACAACCGATGGCTAAACCTGAGCAAGAAAACACTGCTCAGCACAAGCTTGATATGGAAGCATATCAAACCTATAAACACAAAGATCGTGTAGCTCGCATTTTGATGTTGAGCAGCATGAGAAATGATATTATGCTATGTTTTGAGAGGCATCGTTCAGCTTAATCTGTATGGGACGCGGTAAAGATTCAGTATGGAGGAACCTCTGCTACTAGACTTCGCCAGCTAACCCTCAAATTCGATGGTTATAAGAAGTGCTAAAATCAGACAATGAGGCAGCATCTTACGGTCATGTCTAACATGATCAATGAATTAAGAGGTGCTGGACATGAGATGAATGATGAACAACAAGTCCAAGCAGTTATCCACTCTTTGCCAAGCAATTGGGAACACATGCGTGTTAACTTTACCCACAATGACAACATCAAGACATTTGATGATGTTGCTCGTCATGTCGAGCTTGAAGAAGATCGACGTCACACTGAGAAGCCTATAAACGAGGCTTTTATATCTAAGACTAAGATGCGTGGAGCATATGGATCTAAATATAGAAAAGGGTAAGGCTAAAGGTCCCAAATATGGCAAGAGAGGAATAGAAGCAAGTAGTAGTGGACATAAGCGCAAGCGTGGGAAACGCGACGGTAAGAAAGACAATAATATGAATTGTTTCAATTGTGGTAAACCTAGTCACTTTGCTCGTAATGCACTTAGCCAAAGGTAATGTTTAACCACAATCATCCCTCTAACTTTTACGTTGTTTAATGCTTGCTGAATCTGTTCCTTTTTGGACTATAGACTCAAGAGTAACTGACCACATAGCAAGGGATCGAACAACCTTTGTGGAATTCCGTCGAATTCAAAGGGAAGTAGATACATATACAAGGGGAATAATGCTTCCACTGCTATGCTTGGGATTGGTACCTGGAAACTGGATTTGCGTGGCGGACACACAATTTATCTTCATGATGTACTCTATGCTCCAGAAGTTCAACGGAATCTTGTGTCTGTTCTTACTTTACTCCAATTGGGCTTTAATATTGCGTTTGTTGGTTGTTATGTAAAAATACATCAGGATAATATTTTTTATAATTCTGGTTTTGTATTAAATGGTTTTATGGTGTTAAACATCGTTAATGTATCTATTAAGTATGATGCTTCAATTTATGTTGTTCAAAATTCCAGCACTATTAATGATAGTAATATCATAACTTGGCATGCTAGATTAGGACACATTGGGCAAGATCGATTACATAGATTAGCAAGAGCTGGTCTTTTAGGATCACTTACCAAAAAGGAATTGCCCATTTGTGAGCATTGCCTTGCTGGAAAAGCAACTAGATTACCATTTGGCAAAGCTAAAAGAGCTAGTAGTCTATTACAGCTTATTCATTCAAACATTTGTGGCCCAATGAATGTGAGAGCAAGATATAGAGGAAATTATTTCATCACATTTATAGATGATTTTACACGGTTTGGTCATGTTTATTTGATCTCACATAATTCTGAAGCATTGGATTGCTTCATTCGATACACCAATTTGGTGGAGAATAAACTAAGTAACAAGATCAAAGCTTTAAAAACTGATCGAGGACGTGAATATCTGTCTGAACAATTTAAAAATTTCTGTGATGAAAAGGGTATAGCTAGAAAGCTAACTATTCCTTATACTCCACAATAAAATGGTGTAGCGAAAAGAAGGAATAGAACCCTATTTGACATGGTTAGGTCAATGATGGCGCAAGCTAACTTACCAATTTCCTTTTAGGGAGATGCATTGTTAACTGCTGCCTACATATTTAATCGTGTGCCTTCTAAATCTATCTCATCCACTCCATATGAACTATGGAATGGTGTCAAACCTAATCTAGGTTATTTCCATCCATGGGGGGTGAAACTTATATTCACAATACTTTTCATGAATATGGGAAACTTGGTCCTAGGGGGAAGAAGTATATCTTTATATGATATTCTGAATATTCCAAAGGATTTGTATTTATTGGTGAAAAAGCTGATGGAAGAGTGACGGAGATTGAATCTCATGATGTTGTATTCTTAGAAAAGTTTTTTCCAAAGACAGGTGAGGTTGAAAAAGATTTTCAATTATATAAAATGGAAAATCTAGATTATGGCGCAACAAGCATTCAATAGAGGACATAGATGAAACTTTTAATCCTCCTAAAAATAGCAGGAGTGATATTTTATCTATTCCTACTCTCATGGAGCAAGATAATGAGCAATCTCAACCTCGAAGAAGCATTCGTGAACCAATTCCTCATCGTCGCTTTGATATTGAGGGGGAAGCATTCATAATTGCCCATAAGATGATGAAGAACCTAAAATATTCAGTCATGCTCTATCTGATCATAAAGCAAGTGAATGGATTAAAGCTATGGAAGAAAAAATGGAGTCAATGAAAATTAATCAAGTTTGGGACTTGGTTGATTTACCGTCAGGACGAAGATCCATTTGAAATAAATGGGTTCTTAAATTTAAAAGCTAAGGCGGACGAGTCAATAGAACGTTATAAGGCTCGACTAGTAGCGAAAGGCTACACACAAGAAGAGGGAATTGATTATGAAGATACATTCTCACCAGTTGTGAGGATTACTTCAGTTCGCCTCATTTTAGTTATAATCACACATATGGACCTAGAATTATATCAAATGGATGTTAGAACTGCGTTTCTCAATGGAGAACTAAATGAGAAGATCTATATGGATTAACCTTTAGGTTTCGTGACTAAAGGACAAGAGCGCAAAGTTTGTAAGCTTAAAAGATCCATATATGGTCTTAAGCAAGCCTCTATACAATGGAACGGTAAGTTTCATCAAGCTATCCTTAAGGATGGTTTGACAATGATGGAAGAAGATCATTGCGTGTATTTAAAACGTTCTAACAATAATTTTATAATATTGTCCTTATATATTGACGACATCTTAATAGCTGAAAATAACAAAGAGATGATTGATACTATTAAAAAGTGGTTATCATCAAACTTTGAAATGAAAGACATGGGTGAGGCCAGCTATGTACTTGGTGTGAAAATTATAAGAGATCGTGCTAAAAGGCTTTTGGGTTTAAGTCAAGAGACTTACATCAAAAAGATGTTAGATCGTTATCACATGCAAGATAGCAAACCAATGGACACCCTTGTTGATAAAAGTTTGAGCCTAAGCTGTAATATGTGTCCAAAGACTCTAGAAGAAAAGGAGAAAATGTCCAAAGTACCTTATGCCAGTGTTGTCGGTAGTTTGATATATACAATGATGTGCACACGTCCCGATATATGTTATGTCATTGGATTGGTTAGCCGATATCAATCAAACCCTGGTCAGAAACACTTGATGGTAGTCAAAATGATTCTACGATATCTGAAAGGAGCTTCAAATTACATGTTATGTTACCAAGAAAAAAAAGATTTACGATTGATTGATTTCTCTGATGCTGATTGGGGAGGAGATGTCGACCAATCCAAATCAACTTCAGGATGTGCTTTCTTGCTTAATGATAGTGCAATACTATGGAGGAGCAAGAAACAATCCTACATAGCCTAATCTATCATGAAGGCTGAGTATGTAGCTTGTTCCGCAGCAACACAAGATACTGTTTGGTTAAAAAATTTCCTGTATCATTTGAAAATTATCAAATCAGCATCAAACCCAGTGACAATTTACTGTGATAACACTACTGCAATAGTAGTGGCTAAAGATCCAAAATATCATGGAAAGACCAAACACATCAAGATGAGATATTACTACATTAGAGAAGCAATTACTGAACAAGATGTGATCCTAAAACACATTTCTACAAATTCTATGATTGATCCACTCACAAAACCAATAGCAAGGGATGCATTTGTTAGACATGTGAGATCCCTTGGCCTATGTAGAATGTAATTAGCAATATAATTAGTTTTAAGGATCATACGAAAGCTTACAGTGATTGAGTAATGAATAAATACCATTAGAATATCATTTTATTCATTATTTATTTCATGAATATATTGTGAGTATCGTATTGTACAATTTATTACAGTATGTCAATAGACTTAGATGGGCTCACTCACATGAGCAATCACCTCTGGCACTTGTAAGGTGAGTGTAGATGAGACTATTTGAGTTTTAATGCTCAATAAGCGACTTGGGCACAGTGGGAGCAATTTTAACTCAAAATGATTATTAAAAAGTTACCTTGACTGGGACCAAGATGAGGTTCTTAAATAAAAGAATCGGCATGAATGAATTCCCGCCATTCATGTGTCTATTATGATTGAAGCCGAGTATAAAATTATTCATCTGCCACTAATGAAAAATGAGCAAATGAGAATTTCTGATTTGAAGTCTATGTTTTTAGCAACAAGACTAAGACTCGTATAGTGTATTTTCTCTAACAAGGAGAGCAACGACATACACTCTTTGTCTTAAAAAAAGAAAAGAGTAAGCTCCACTATAACATGTATTTCATACTACATGTGCTAGCGACCATTACAGGAATAAAAAATGGATCCCTGCTTCTTTATTATGTGAGTCCTGAAGATCATATCTAAGATCTCGAAATCTTACCCTTTGTGACTTTTGACTATATCATGAGGTGATGTATTAATGATCGCTACTTTAGGAGTATATCCTATGGTCATGGAATGATTCGACTTAAAGGAATACTCTTAGGAAAGCGAGTTAATTCAGATTTGATTGATATGAGAGCAAAAGAAAAAATAATTTTAGTTCTACATCTGTTACTTGTATTCACCGGTTGGGATCATATCACTTAAATAGATTTGATATGATTTAGAATACTTGTAATTGTAAGGATGGATTGAGTATGAAATTCTTGAGGGATTGAATTATATTCAGTCATGTGTAACTAAAAATGCTTGGGGTATATTAGTACACTTTAAAGAATAATTAATTATGAGGTTGATGTCTCCTATATGGCCTGTATTAGGTTTATATATTGGAGCTCCTTTCACTGTGTGCTTCAGGTCGCACGGTTTGTTCGTCAAGCAAGAAATTCTTGTGCAAGTTTGAAGTATAATGTATTAGAGAGATTCAGTCCTTCATGGGCGAGTGGGAGATGTTGGTTATTGGGCTAGGCCTGGTCCGCCCATGATGGATGGGCCTGGTCCAAGTTATTAGAGGAGTTACTAAAGGAAGTAACCGCCTCCTCTAATCATATATAAAGGGACATAACCCATATGAAATGATAAGTTTTCATTATTGAAAGAACATAGTTCTCTCTTTCTCTTCTCCCATCTTAATTTTCTGCATTAACTTGACAAGATTTACAAAGACGTTCGTATTGTCGAATATCACTTTAGTTCTAGTAATTGAAGTGGCACTAAAGTAATTGATCCAGGAATAAGAAAGCGAATTCTCACAAGTAAGTTTTCCTTTCCGATCTACAATGCTAATTCTATAATCTGATTGTTACTTCTGCTGAATCGAATTAATTTTTTATTTTATTATATGATAGAAAATATAAAAATTACATCAATCCAATTTGAACTATCCTCTCTGGAATTTCAAAAATAAACTTTTGAAACTTAGCTCAAATCAAACCCACAACCTCACATTACTTTCACACAAATATTTTAAAACACACATAAATTTTTTAAATCATAAAAATAAATATTTAGATTGTTAAAAACTTCTTAGTATTGTCATTAAATTTGGTATAACAATTTAAATCTGAAAAATCTTTATCCGTTGAAAAAAAAACATGTTAGCTGTGCTTATTTTAAATCAAATATCAAGCTCAAGGCAACTTGAATACGTGACCTTGTGAGTGCCTTATATACTGCAACCAGCCGAGTTCAGACACTACTTTATTTTAAAATATTTAAAATAATATTTTAATTTTGTTAATTGAAAAAATTATGGCACTAGCTCAACTCAAACCCATAGCCTCCAATTATTTTCATACTTTAACTACTGAACTACAACACAAAACTTATAATCAAATAATTAAAAAAATATATTGACTTGTTTTATTATTTATATAAACAGTGAAATCAACTCTTAATTATTTTTTTTGTTTTTATTAATATATGACAAAATTATTATATAAAATAATTATCTAATCACAAATAAAAATATTATTGAAATCGAATCTCCTATCATGGGGCGTTGTTAACTAATACAAACAAGATGTACGGAATTTAGAAAGAAAAATTACAAACATACAACTCATTCGCCAAACTTATTGTATAAAATATTATATAACTAGTATAATTAATATTTCGACAAAATTGCTGTATAAAATATTATTTTATAAAAAAAATTATTTATTCACGAATACAATTTTTATTGAAATCGAATCACCTCTCACGGGGCATTGTTAAATAATACAAATAAGAGGTATATATGTATTTTTAAAAATAAATAAATAAAAATTGATTACATATTAATTGTTTGGGCAGTACATATATAAATATAAAAAAAGAAAAGAAATTCATGTAAAGCCAACGCAGAAACACCCCCCCAACACACTAGGCAGTGCTGGCCAGCTTGTTCATTGACAATCGATTTTTCTTTATTCTTCTTTTATTCTCTTAATTAATTTTTATTATTCTTACAGTAAATGTGTGTGTGGGTGTGTTTCTTTGTTTTGTTCTTGCATGAAATTTGTCCACATACGCAGACAATGTTTACGTATGAACAACTTCCCTTCAAGTTTCCCTGTCTCTTCCTTGTCTTTGTACTTGGCTGGCTTGCACACACAAGTAATTAAAATTTAATAAAAAAAGAAATTATAAAGGAATGGCTGCAGTTTACGACAAAATTCTATAGTTTAACTAGGTTTATATTTTAGCTAGGGGGCGCTGCTGGCGGAGTGCTTTTCTTTGTTTCGTAATTCTTGAAATTATTAAATTACCCTTATCTCTCTACTTTATTTTGTTTATATTTTATATGGGAAATATATTATTATATTAAAAACATAAATCATATTTAAATGAAACGGTCGGTGTGTTGTTGGAAACCAGAAATCTATGAAACCAGCGGCTAAACCACGAAACATGTATTATTAGTTATTATATTAATTCGCTCACGTCACTCGCGTTGTGGATTATCTATCTCACAAACCAATCAAGTGGCAGCTTGTTAAAGGGTCAGCTAAGGGCAACATTATTTAATAAAAAATGGATGTTGAGTAAATTCGGGTAAAATAAAAAATAATTTGAGTTATCCAAGTTATGAGAATTCTTTTCTTTATGTACGTATAAAATTATTAAATTAATGGGCTTAATTTTTGTTTATTTAACGTAATTCTATGTAATCAAAACTTTTACTGGCACTAATTTTATTTAATTAGTGATGTTTGGCACTCCAACTGTAGGTGAGGTGAGGTTGATTATATACCATAACTACTAATATTTGATTTAATTAAAAAACAGAGTTTTTTTGGGTGGAACCCATTATACTTGTAGTTGTTTCTCAAGTTTAATAAAAACAAAAATTTGCTGCTTCTGGCTGTATTCCGTCTCTACGTGCAAAGTGAACAATTCACTCTTAAAACGGTCCAATATATTTAATTCACTTTGCACAATTCATTTTTTAGCATGAAATTAAATATATTGGACCGGGTTCGATCCAGTAAAAAAATTATTTTTTTTATTTTTTTATTGTGTTTTATTTAAAAAAATTAGTATTTAATATTATTTAATGACACTGTATCAATTAGAAAAAAATCGCATGATGGTGTAACATTTATAGAATTTGATCATAATCTCAATTTTGTTTCTGATGATATTTTACTTGATTTTGATGCACGTCAAAAAACCATGAAAACTGTAGTCCTTGTTGGATGAATTTATATAAACTATTATTTATTTCATGATGTAATAGCAGTAGTTAAATGTATAATATTTAAATTAAAAACCATCAATATTAATATATGTTTTTTTTAGTTATTTTATAACCTTGAAAAATATTTTTAACCAAACACATTAAACTACTTTTTGTTTAACCTCAATTTCAACTACAATTTTAACCAAACAAACCCCAACCAACAGTGTTTTTTATAAAATAATTTTTTTAAACCACAACTACAAAAGTTACCACACTATCAAACATACTTAATTAAAATCTTTTAAAGGATCATGGAAATAAAATTAAATAACGTCATGAGTAGATTTTGGGATAATTTTGGGTAAAACATTTCAGGTAAAATAAGTATAATCCAAAAAAATTGGGTCAGATCGATTACCTGGAAAAAAAATCGAGTGATTTGCATAATTATCCGAAATAATAATTGGTCAACCAATCAAACGTACTTCTTTTTCCCCTCGGTGATTTAAAGGTATTGGGCCTCCGTGACTTTAACAGGGCTGCCCTAGTTTGCAAACAGGTTAGTTGTGGGCCTTAGGCCCATGAAACTACAAGAAAATAGAAAACGAATTTAACTGGTAGATAAAATCCTTTTTTTTTTTTTCCTTTTCAAATCAGGGTAACTTTTAATTTTATTTATCAAAATATTATATTTTTATACTTATTTTCTAAAAAAAAAGTAGTTTTTTCTACATAAGCACCTATAATATTGCATGGAAATAGCACAACATAAAAATACTTGTACGAATATAACAATCTTTGATGTATTTTTTCTTGTTTTAAAGATATTTTTATTATTTACTCTGAAAATATTTTTTTATAGATAATTAAGGAAAATTTTTTATTACAAATAAATTTTCCAAAATTGAAAACAAGGTCCTTGTTTGGTTTAAAATGAAGATATTTAAACGAATGACTATGAGTTAAATAAAATGTTTTTAAATAAAATAATTTTCATTTCTAGTTGATAAACGTGTTTTTTTTTTAGTTTTTTATATATAAAAAATTAAAAAAAAAAACTAAGTAAACACAACATCCTGAAATTTTCAGCTAAATAAAAACCTATAATTTCTAATCCTTCTCCTATGAAGTTCTAACCCTAAGAAATTGACGGAATAACTTAGAATATATGCAAAATAATCCCCTTTCATTTCTAAATTAGTTTGAGAGAGATGGAATGGATCAACCTAATGATATAGAAAAGTAATCGCTACCTGATGATTCATGATTTTAGTCGACTCAGCCTCTGCGCAGCCTGACGACGGGGAAGACCGCTTGACGGGCCGGTATCAGCCCAGATGATAAATATGGGCCTGGGGTGAAATTTTCAGCCCGGTAGCCCGGCTTGAGTGATCAGACTAGGAAAGTTGGCATTTTACCCAGCGGGCTGGCTCGACCCATGCAAATAGAGACATAAATGCTTGTATATATTAAAAACCCTTTACGCCTATAATAGTGGGTTTGGTAGTGTGGTGTGTAATAATTTTAAAAAATATATTTCTTGTTTTTATATTTTTAATTTTTTGTATATTGAAACTATCAAAACATACTAAAGAAATTATTAATTTAATATTTTTTCAAATAAAATATAATTAAAACAAAAATTATCACACTTCCAAACATTTTCGCAATTCCTTTCTCCATTTTGTTTCTATTGATGTCATGCGAGGAAGAAAAAGAAATCTCTGTGAATTCCACTATCGCACGACATCCACCCATTTACCATCACTTGTGTTGCCTTGGGACTGGCATGGATGG
>Ga0325403_1005669_pt1 | contig 11807 bp, 4 predicted proteins | sample PopdelMetagenome_19_FD_205665 | JGI IMG/M metagenome (GOLD analysis project Ga0325403, IMG submission 205665) | Populus deltoides microbial communities from Bellville, Georgia, United States - Xylem-PdKOR-R4 | ecosystem: Host-associated > Plants > Phyllosphere > Stem > Wood/Secondary xylem...
AAAAAAAATTTATTATGTTAAATGAGTAAATTGTGTATTGGAATTAAAAATGTGGTTTCGGATTTTGGGAATTTGATATATGATGTGGTTTTAGTTTAGAAAATAAAAATATGAAAATTGTGGAAAAATAAAAGACAAATAAAAGCAAATAAAAATCAATTTAAGGATTTCAATGCATAAAAGAAAACCAAGTTTAGTATCTTAGGTTTACGGACTAAAATGATAATTTTCCAAAAACAGTGACCCAAATTTAATTTTACCAAAATTAGAGGACCAAACTGTAAATACATAACCATACTAAAATTTCATCCATAAACCATTCTCAATTCTGTCCAGAATGAACCAGGGACCAAACTGTATTTTTTAAATTCCAGGAACTAAAATATAAATTCCTAAAATTGAGGGACCAAACTGAAAATATTCCAAATGACTTATCAAAATGAGATTCATCATCCTTAACCTCATAATAACACTACCTAGAATCTCAAAATACATTTAGGGGTCAAATTATAATTTTTTCAAAGTTTAGGGACTAAACTGTAAATTTTATAAATCAATGACCAAATAAAATTTCATCATGTTCAACCTCAAGACCATTCTGTCCATATTTTTCAGTAAAGTTGAAATAAATTTCTTAACATATAAAAATCAATTTAAACAAATCAACTCACAAATCTTTATTTCTAACAATACACCTAAAATCAATCACTTAACTTTAAACCCCTAATAATCATGAATCAATATTAACAACATAAACTTCAAATTCTTATCAACCCTAATCTCTTTTTTAATCCTTCTATAAACAAATCATAATTGAAAGTAATATGTGAGAGAATCACTTACTTATTACTTCCACCTTTCTTGAACCAAAAATTCAAGATCAAAAACTAAAATTCTTAGTTTGATGAGGGGAGGGTCACGGCGGCTATAAGAATTAGAAGAAAGAAAACAATTCTCTTGCAACTTTTCCTTATATACCTAGGTTAACATAGATTGGGTTTAAGCTGACTTGAATTTGGATTTGGGCTAAAAGTTTGGGTCTTACAAGTATTGTGAGAAATATTAAGAAATTGTATTGTTTAATCCAATGAAATTGTATATGGATTATTGATAAATCAAATTAATGGATACCAAGATAAATGAAAATGGTGTGGATTTTTGATGGAATTGAAAGTATAAGAAGTAGATGAGATACATATAAGGTTAGCCATTTTGAGGAACTTGAATTGATTTTTAATGAGATACATGTTACATGGAATTTAAGTAGCGATAATAGTTTTTTTTTTCATAATTTCATCTTGTGAGTATGTTGAATAAATAAAGTATGATTAGATGGGATGAAATTATAAATGAATTAGTGGTGTGAAGAATTATGAAAGTAAGATATAAAAGCATGTTAATCTTATTAAGAAGCTAACATCAAATTGGAGGTTATGTTTAATGGTGCTATAAGATATATGGAATGAAAATGTTTGCTTTGAATGATGAAGAGATAAATGAAAATACTTGGTTACATGTCAAAACCTTAAGCTAGAAAAGTTTCATCACCTAAGTTCCAAACGAGTTTAGGACTTAAAAATAATAAAATTTGAAATACATTCTTCATAAAAAAATATATCTAGGGATGTTAGATTTTCAAAATAACTGACTTTGCTTAATTTGGAGTTATAAAACTTCAGATATGGGTTAAAAATTAAGGGGGGGTTAGACTGAAACTTACTGGATATATTTAAAATATTGAGATAACGAGTAGTTTTGGGTGCATTAATGGTAAAACGGAGTTTTATTCCCTTCAGAAAAGTTGTAGCTTCATATCTTAGCTTCCATAAAAGACAATCCACTCCTAAAAGCGAAATAGATAACTTTAGTTATTATTAAAATATTAAACCGTGTTCTTGAGTGATTAAGTTAATCGACTAGAATTAGCTAATTTCTAATTTGTTTAGAATTGTTCTTGATATAAGACATAAATGATGGAAGTTATAAGAATGAAATTTGAGTGTATTAATGTATACGTGTGTGTGGATCATAAGAAGTTTCTCTTGTTAATTAAGTTAAGAATGTGGAGTGAATGAGAAGTTGAAATGGAATTTTCAGTTCGGGTTGAATGGGCGATGATAATTAAATTCTTATTGGTATAAGAGAGGTTGTGGTATCATAAAGGCATTAGAGAATCGCGATTAAAGCTCAAACAATAACTAAGCGCTCCACACCTCATTGAAATTAAATATCATTTAAGTATTTTATTTTTAAGTTGTTGTGTATTGCTGATGTGATGTAAAAAGTAAAGGAAATAATAATAGTATGAATTTGATAAATGCATTGATTGACAATCAAATGAGTTAGTTGGAGTTATGATACCCGTAAAGGATAGTCAGATTGATTGGCAATCAAGTGGGTTAGCTGGATTTATAGTATCTGTAAAGGATAACCAGATTGATTGGCAACCAATTAGATTGGAAGGAATTATAGCATCCATAAGGCATAACTAGATTGATTTAAAACCGAGTGGGTTCGCCGAAGTTATGACATTTATAAGGGATAACCGGATTAATTTGCCAACCAATTGGGTTAGCCTGAGTTATGGCATCCATAAAAGATAGCCAGATTGATTGGCAACTAGATGGGTTAGCCGGAGTTTGACATTTATAAAGGATAGTTGGATTGATTGGTAACCAGATGAGTTAATTGAAGTTATAAGCATTCATGTGGGATGACTGAGATTAAGTGGACTTCAATTACGCGGATTGTAATGATTAAATTGTTGGATAAAAGAGATAGATTGTATTAGAATGAGAATAAAAAAAAAACTATGGTTAGTATATTGTACATGTTTTAATACTTGTAATGGTATTCAAACATTCATGATATTGATTACATGGTTTCAGGCTCATCTTAGACTAGATAGAAGCAGGGGATCGTTAATCGATTATCTTTTTATAGATGAAAGTAATGTCCACGTGTATATAATTATCTGATGAGATAGTATATAAGTAACTTTGTATGCTTTGACATGTATATTAAGTAATGTTATTTGAAGGTGTATACAAATTTTAACTGTAGTATTTAACCGTCATTTATGATTGTAATTTTAATTGTCTTGTATGTTAATTTTATCGTTTAATATGGAATTGTATAGAATGTTGGAAGATTGATTATGATTAAGTGTTAATGAAGTAGTTGTGTAGTTGCCATAGAGTCATATTAGGATAAGATCGAGGATGATCAGATCTGAAATACATTTTTATGTGTGTGTGTGTGTGTGTGTTGAGTTGTTTGTGCGATTTACAAGTTGATGAAATTTGGGAATGATCCATTTAAGGGGAAACCCTCCTGAAATTTTGGTAGAGATACTAATGATTTTAAAAGAGTATAAATATATCGCCTAGGTTTAAATTGAGATAGGAATTTTTTTAAAGAATGAACATAGTTACTGAAGTAAATGAATTGTTCATGAACGCTAAGAGGATTAAATGGATTGGGTAATTCATAATTAGATTAGAGTACTATCCATAGGTATTATTGGATTATTGCATCCATAGTTAAAGTCGATAACATTAGGTGAGCATAAAATGAATTGTAAAACATTGGATATGAAAGATATTAAGCCATTGTTATTAAGGGTGAATCAGGGGTTAATGTAAAAATACAAATGCGTAGCCGATTGTCAAGTTAGAAAAATGTAAATTGATTATTTAGAACTTGAATGTGGTTATTGGATAAAGCAATTATGATAATTCCTTGAAATCAATTGAATTTTTAAGGATTTTCAAATAAGACATTTATCGATATGTTTAATTACTAATGGATTTCTAGTTTGAATTAATTAATCATTCACCAATGTGATAAAACAAACTATAAAGCTCATAATTAAAGGAATTTGAATTAGAAAAAATAAGGACTATGATGATATATCATGAGGGATGAAGGGAGAAAAACATAATATTTTAGATAACTACTGGAAGAAATTATGAAGTTGTATGGAAGAAATATATTTGAGAAAGGGTCACAAGGAAGTGATTATTTCTATAGTTGATTCAAGTATTCAGGCAATAGAAGTGCATATATATAACTTGATTTGTTGTGTTTAAGTTAATAGAGGTTTTAGTAGTGAAATTTATGGATACTATTGAGTGATGATTTATATTAATTATATGTTACATGTATTTTTTCTTGAAGATCTCAATTTTTTTTAGATTGTAACCGAGCTAATTAGACTTTCATGTTAAAGGGATTCTTGTATTTTCAAATGATTACTTTAAGAACAATTTATGTGTATGTAATTTAGTAAATGTTATAATTAGAAATGTGTGGAAATGAATTTTATATCATTGTAGGAATTGATGTAACTTTTTGGATGGTGAGTTGAGATTGCTTCTCCTCCTCCTCCTCCTCTTCTTATTATTATTATTACAAAAAAAAAATCACTTGAATTTTATATACACGATTAATAGACTTAAGTATAAATGCATGAGAAAGTGTGGAGTGTTATACAATCAAACTCAACTAGGTCAACATCAAGAATATCTTTTTTTTTAATAAAACGACACCGTTTTAATGAAAATAATTGATACGGGTTAACCCGACGACCCACGAGTTAACTTGATTACCTAATAATCCATAACCTTCTTCAAGTAAGTTTCAGAGCTCTGACAACTATGATTTCAATATCTATTATAGCTAATCTTACCAAATTTATTTAACAAATCCTATTTGCAATCTTGTTTTTCTATAAAATAAAAAATAAAAACAAAAACTATGGATTACTGTCTACAAGAAAAATAACCATATATATTAATATTGTCTTTACAATAGTACATTGATGATGTTATAAAAAATCTAAGTATGTTAAAAATAAAGCTTATGTGTTGGATAATTAATTAATCTATTGGTTCTAGCAATCTGATCCATTCTCCTTACCCAAAATGATCGATGCGTAGTACCTGTAAAAGGTTTAATTTTGTGGACTTGGGACTCTCCGATAATTAAATATCTTTTTGAGAGAGAAAACAATGATATTTTAGAAAGTAACTCTTAAAATAGATACACAATAAAAAATGAAGATCGTGTACCTAACAACTTTGAAGGATTCATAGGGTTTTTATAGCCCATGAATCTTATTTTTTTTTGTGGAGATGAGGAGTTAAAATATTATCTTGCTCGTATAGCTTTAAGGATGGATAAATATCATTTTTACTTTATAAATAAGAAAAAAATATTTATTATGTATTATTAATAAAAAAAATATCTTTTATATATCATTAGAGAAATTATTTTAAAGATTCTTATATAACTAAAAATATAGAGATAAGTATCGATTGACTTTATTAATATTTTATGTTAATGATTTAAAAAAAAAAGCGGGACAATAATTGATCTTTCTCCTGAAAACTTGACGTAATTCCAGGTCAATTCATTTAAATAGTGAACCTGGACGACAAAGCTGTCAGGTTCATTAAATTTTGATGCACCCACCACAGCGTTGGACACCTGTGAGATTTGTCTCCATTTTTGTAAGAGAGCAGGACAATAATTGCTGCTAAGGTGGAAGAAAAAAAAATCTCTCATAACTTAAGAGTTTTTTATATTATTTAAAAAATAATCATTGATAATTACCCTACATGGTAAAGTTAGATCCAAGGAAGAAGAGTAAAAAATCTTATTTGTGAATTTAGGTGGGAATCATGAAATTCATTGTAATTTTTTGTTGTATTTTTGAATTTATTTTTAAAACTATATTAATAGAGTAATTATTGGTCATAATTTTTTTAAAAAAAAAACATAAATTCTCTCAACTATTATTGATCAATTTTTATTAATTTCATGCATCTTTTAAGGAAAAAAAACACATGTTAAATATTTATTGATTCCAATTTAAGAAGAGAGAAAAGTTGATAAGAAAATAAAATTTTTAAAAACTATAATTTTTTTGCCAATTATTTATTTATCTATCATGCAATGTAATTTATGTTTGAGATTTTCATTCACACTGAAAAAAGTTTAAGATTTTATACAAAGATGTAAAAAAAAAAAAACATAGATTTTATTCTTGAGTGATTTATTTATTGATTTTTAACTTATTTTTATTTTCACAAATTCATTAGTTGATATTATAATGATTATTTGGATCATGTAAATTGAAAGATGATTTAACAATATGCAATGAAGGATAAATATATAAAAAAATAGCATTTTTCTAAATCATTTTATTTTTCTTAAATAAGGCAACAAAATTTCACAAAATCAAATTAAAAAATTTTAAAAAAAGTGAAAATACATTTTTTAAAAATTTGATCTCATCAATGAAAACCAATACATGTCCCTTTCTTTGAAAATTAATTAAAATTGACTTGATCATGGATAGAGGAACTTCTATCCTCCAACAAACCAAACCTAACAAGAATGATCTTGTGAAAAATCCATATCATAAAGTCTTTTATATCATAATCTTGATTAATTAATGAGGAGAGATTCAAATCAAAGACTTCTGCCCCTGCAATCCTTGTTTTTTTATATGATTGAGAGCATTGTTGATTTCAAATTAAACATCCTTGAGTAATTAGGGTTATTAAAATAATAAAATATTGTTTAATAAATATTTTTTATTTAATTGTTATCATTCATCAATCCATTAATTCTCTCCCCTCTTCATGGTTGGACCAGCCTCCCCTTTTCCTTGCTGAGTAATGCTATAAAAACAAACAATTTATCCAGAGTTTTATACAATTCATCAATCCATTAATTTTCTTTGAATTTAGTTTTTTACTTTTGATCTCTTCCCTTAATTGTAACTACTTTTTTTAATGAGGGGTTAACTGTATTAAATATTTAGTCTAGGGTTATTTAAGAAAATTAACATATACTAATTGAGGAGGGGGATTCATTGTTCCCCTCCTCACTCTTTTTTTTTTTTTTTTGTTAGATTGAGCTTTTTTATTATTTATAAGTTTTATCATTTAATATTATATTTGTTTATCTCAAATTTTATGATTTGACTCGTGGATTTGGAGAGTTAACTCAAGTTTTTTTATTTATTTTTTAAGTTAATTTTATTTTAATTCAATCCTTCAACATTTGGTTAATTTGGAATTAGACTTCATAATTTTTTTTTTGTTTTGCTTTCTATAAGATTATCCCGAACTCATTGTCTTGGTCACAGGTTTGGCAAGTTAATCCGGCTTAATTCAAGTTATTTTTTGTCTTTTTTAATTGATATTTTTTTTAATTTTATTTTTCAACACTGGATTGATTGAGAATTGAACTTTATAATTTGTTTCAATTTGCTTTCTATGGGGTTATCCCGGTAATGTGACTTAGGTTGCAACTTTGACAAATTAAGTGTGTTAACTCGAGTTGTTTTGTTTTTGATCTTTTTTTTTCAATCTTTTCTTTCAACATTAGTTTGATTGGTAATTGAGTTTTATAATTTTTCTCGATCTGTTTTCCATGAGATTATCCATATCTTATTATTCGGGTCGTGGATTTGCAGGTTGACTTGAGCCGGTCCAATATGTTTTTGTTTTAATATTTTTTTTTTAAATGTTGTCTTTAATCTTTTTAGTCAAATTATATTTTTAATAGTTATCTTGATTGTCTTTTAACCTGTCAAGTTGATGAGGTCACATCATATCAACCCCACATATTTTTTTTTTTCCTACTAGAAAATATGTTAATAACACTGAAATATTTTTTTTATATTAAAAATAAATAATCTGACCGAGCGTGGACAATCATCCTTATTTATTTTAAATAGAACAATTTTAAAATAGCTAAATAGTTTAACCCTACTTTAAATAGGCTCGAAGCATAACCCAAACTGCCAATATTCTTCCGAGAATCTAGATATAACTAAGAAATTGCAGACTGTCATTCCTGTCTGCTGCAAGGGCTGCAGGCAGTGGAATCGCAACAAACGAACATGAGCACAGCACAACGTGTCTCCATGGTTACTTCACTTCAAAGGTCTTTTTGCACGGCCATTCTTATGAGCAAAGTGAAAAGTTATCTTGCACGGCACCCCAGCCCGTAACCTAAAAAGATCATGAGTTGCTTAGCTAGGTCATCTTCCATCCAATTCTTAGCTAGGTCATCTTCCATCCAAGTTTTTTTTTTTTAAACAAAGTTCAAAAACTGCCCCGGGCTAGTCATAAGTCACACAGATTTGGATATGGACATGAAGAGGAGCAAAAAGGCTTGGAAAGGAATAAAGAAATATAATAAGATATATGAACAGGGTAACCACAAGGGCAAAATAATTACAGCATTATAATAAAACTCCTCTTGCTCATGGCTAAATGCAAAAACCAAACGGACAACCTCGCCCAAATCATATGATAGAGAAAATTCAAAACAACTGCCTGAGATCGCAAGCCACATTTCACGCCATTAACACAAGTATTGGGATTAAAATCCAGCCCACTGGCCTAGGCAAGCATTTCGCTGAAGCAAAAGGAGAGAACACCATTCTCTTTTTAAGCTTCGTTGCCATTGCCGTTGCCATTGCCACCTCCACTACCTCCGCCGCCGCCGCCCCTTGAGCGATTGGCCATCCTTCCACGACCTTGGCCATAGCCTCTGCCCCCTCCGCCTCTGCCTCTTTCATATCCAGTTCCTATAACAATCATGTCATCAGTACAAAAGGCATATGAAGCACGTCTAAAGTTATACTGCAGGAATTAATTCCACCATCAAAGTGGAAGATTCACATTTAGCATTAACCCGTGTCAATCAAATGCCTAAAGCATCATGCTAGTATAAACACATTTGATGCCAGCTTGAGGCAGACAAAAAAAACAACCAAATTTTTTATAAAAAAAAATTGTAGACAAGGGTATTGATGTAATTTCGAGATTTGCTAGAAAATCTGGAAAATTGTCTGGATCCAGGCTTTATTTCTGTTTAGTCTTTCAATATTTGCATTACTGTTTATGAATAAAATTCTAGTAACTTTCCTTTTGATATTGCGACTTGATCTTCCCACGTGACTCCTAAAAACCCCAGGCATGAAAGCTTAGGTTTCTCTACCTCTAGGTGTCCTAGAAATCATATTAATGTCTCTAGTAGTTTCTACAATTTCTAGCAACTTAAATCCTATTTTCCAACCATCAGACAACCTCCATTGAATTCCTAAACATCCAAATGTCCAAGCCCCATCAATCTATAGATATTGACCATCAAAAGATCTACTCAAACCCTAAAATTACCATTCACACCACTATTCATAGCCTTAAACAGTCCCTGCAACTCAGTTCCAGAACAGCTTCCTAAGCTGTGCTGCATCACAACTCCTAGAATTCACAGTCAGTGTCAACATGAACGATTAGCATGGGTATTCTGTAAAAGAAGTAACTTACCACGATAGCCCCAATTCCTGCCCCGACCCCCACCACGGCCCTGATTTGAGTAACCGCCATTATCTATTGGAGAAAGTGTGAATTCAAGGTTATGATCTGCACTCACGGACAAGTAAGAGAAAATAAAAGCCATCACCATCAATAACTCGATGTTCATAACTAATACCTTGATAGTTTCCCTGATAGTTCCCGTGATAATTTCCCCGATAGCTTCCTTGGTAGTAGTTACCCTGATTGTTTCCATATCCATATCCACCCCGGCCCCAGTTCCGTCCTCTCCCTCTACCACGTCCTCGGCCATACGAATCACCTCGGCCATATGAATCTAAAGTTTATAATTCATGTTAGTCTAAACCAGACACTTCAATATTGACAATAGTCCATTTGTTTTCAATTTACCTTCAGGAACAGCATTGTAGGAACCACGTGCTTGTCTAGGTTGCTGCTGCTGCTGGTGCTGGTGCTGGTGCTGGTGCTGGTGCTGGTGCTGCTGCTGCTGCTGCTGCTGCTGATCTTGCTGCTTTGGTTGTTTCATGGAGTGTGGAGCTTGGTACCTGGTAACAAAAGATATCCATTCATACAAAGGGCTACAACAGTCCAGTAGAAAAATCAATATATGTGCACAGTATGCATCAGTTCATACATGCTACTACTGAGATATCCTAAAGGCAGGTCATGGACCCTTAACTGACTAAAAACATTTCTTTGATTGGTCTCCCTGAAAATAGCATATTGAGGCAGAACTTTGAAATCCCCATGCCATGAAAATTAGAAATGGAGAAAAATATTTTGCGTGGTTTTTTCTGGTCCATTGTAGTAGCTTCCCTAATCTCACTATAGCTAAAAACATGATGGACTAATGAACTTACCCAGGAGACATTTTGTTTAGCTCTCTAAAAGATAAGGTGATAGTAATCATTGAGACCTGGCGCGTCTGTTCCACACTGTTACAGGTTTTTGCCAACACTGAAGCATCAAGTACACTCAAGCCAGGAACTGGATAGTATAAAACTGATTCAAAAAACTTACGGTACAAGGCCCTCTTCTAATGGTTCCCAAACATCAGTTATGCTCACTGAGCTGATGGCAGTATCTTGGTGCAAACGAGGATTTCTCCGCTGAGATAGTGTTAACAAGGCTAATTAGTTCTGCATGTTTCTTTACAGGGAGAGGGGAGGAGGGAAAAGTATTGGTGACTCAAAAATATCAGTCTGAAAGGCATACCCACCTTTATACCTTCAGCAACAGATACTGTCTTGCTGATTGCCTGTCCCATGGCTTTCAAGACAATCTCCTTAACATGTTTCTCCTGGTAAAATATCACAAACAACCATCATACAGAAGTCAACAACATACCCTAATAACGATGCAATGAAAATAATTTGACCAAATTGTTATATTTATGGACACATAGTACCTGAATGAAGAAAATAAAGACAAGTGCAGTGCAAGAACAAATCCCAGAAAAGGCCAATAAATTATACCAAAAACAAAAGAAAACGACAAAGCCAAATCGTTATAATGAAAGTTATCAAATCATTTTCAACTCATGACTATTGCACTTTTCTATTTAAGGAACCAATTTGTTTAGCATTTTTCACTTGCAAATGATCAAGACAAAGCCTATAATCGCTAGGTAACATTAGCATCAATTAGCAAAAAGTACCAATTTAGTACTAAAAGCATCAATATTTGAGCAAAATGAACCCACTCCGAGTTCTTAGAACTCTATCAAACATGTTATTGCGTATGATAGCAACTTATCATCAGGTCAGAAGATAACTAAATCCACAGCAGAAAATGCTCGGTGCTGCAAAAAAACACACAACCATGCCCATTAAAGAGAAAACCAGAATGCACAAAAATCAAAACCCTCTTCAATGCTTGCTCAACTGGGGTTTCAACAAAATGATAATCATAAGAACCAACCTAAGACAACACAAAAAGATTAGAGAGAAAACAGAAGGAAACAAGCAATAAAAATACTAAAAACCCTACACAGATACAACATGCCCCCAAAACCTAGAAACCCCATTAAACCAAATCAAGTAACAGCAACGAAATCATTATTATTACGACTAATCACAGCAGTCCATGTATAATTTTTTTAGAAAAAATTAAAAAACAAAAAGAGGGAGGATGAGGAGGAGGTGGTACCTGGATAAGAGAAGTGCCATAGCTGATATAGTTACGGAGGGGGCCACCGGAAGTGATACGGATCTCATTCTCGTTTATGGGAGACTCGGGCTTTGGCTTTTCGACTCGGGTGTATCTATCCATGGCTTGTCTTGTTCAGATTATACTAGCGCTCTAGTGGTGGTGGTGGCAGTAGTAGAGAGAGAAACCCTTTAAAACCCTAGGCAATTAGCAGAAAATGTTGCGTTTCTTATTGCTCTAATTCAACTCTACACCCAAAATAATATAATATAATATAATATAGGGGAATCCTCTTAA
>Ga0325403_1005672_pt1 | contig 11806 bp, 8 predicted proteins | sample PopdelMetagenome_19_FD_205665 | JGI IMG/M metagenome (GOLD analysis project Ga0325403, IMG submission 205665) | Populus deltoides microbial communities from Bellville, Georgia, United States - Xylem-PdKOR-R4 | ecosystem: Host-associated > Plants > Phyllosphere > Stem > Wood/Secondary xylem...
TTGTTATTGTAAATTTTTAATATAGTTTTCATGAATTAAATATTCTTTTTTTTCAATGCAAGCACATAAAAATTATCAAGACATAAGTTTTTATTTTTTGTTGGAATTTTCTTTTCAAAGCATGATAATTGTTTATTTAAAAAACATGCTTCTAATAAAAAAGACATGTTTTCATCAAAATAAAAAAAAATATATAAGGAGAAATAGATTTTGACTAAAAAATAATATTTTTTCTCATAAATTTATATTATTAGAATTCTTGTGAATACTTATTTTAATTACCTTAAAAAAATCATGTTGTTGAAAACAATACATGTTATGTCAAAATATAAAAAAAATACATAAATAAAAAACAAGAATTTTAACTAGAAGGAAATAATTTTTTTCTAAGTTTAAATCTGTCCAATCCTTTGGAATATTTATTTTAATTGTTGCAAAATTAAATAAAATTTAGCTTTGAAAATTGTACAGCTTTTTACACTTTTTTTTCATTTCATAGTTTATTGCACTTATCTACCATTAACTAGAAAGATTTTATTTAACTTATATTTATATTTGCATCTATTTTTTTTTATTATAAAGATCAACTTCTCATTTTAATATTTAATTAGTATTTGTAATTTTTTTAATTTATTATTTTATATATTTTTAATTTATTATATCCAAAAAAAATATTATATTTTTATTATTTAATTAACAACTTTCAAAAAAAATATATTTATAATGATAATATCCATCTTTTTTATTTTAAAAATTAATTTAAAATTCTATCTCGAGACACATGAAATCTAAGAGATATTAAAATATATTTGTTATTGTAATAATATTTATTTTTTAAAATATTTTTTATTTAAAAATATATTAAAATAATAATTTTTTAAATTTAATTTTAATATCAATAAATCAAAACAATTTAAAATTAAAATTCTAAAACTTCAAAAAAAAAGAAGCAAAAATCCACTCATTCTAGAAAGTGAGCAACTCGCAAAAATTCACACTGGTGCAGTTCTTCCGAGGGTAACATAGTAATTTAAAAGAAACCCACAGCAGGCAAGCCATAAAGAAAAAGAAAAAAGATCAAGCCACAGTCAACAATCATATAACCCTAACAAAATTTAAAAATAAAGAAAAAACTGGATTTTCTTCAACAATGGGAAACGCGGAGAAGCTTCTGAATCAGATCATGGACTTGAAATTCACATCAAAATCGCTGCAAAGGCAAGCACGGAAGTGCGAGAAGGAAGAGAAATCGGAGAAATTGAAAGTCAAGAAGGCGATCGAGAAAGGAAACATGGATGGTGCTCGAATCTATGCCGAGAACGCCATTCGTAAGAGAACTGAACAGATGAATTACTTGAGGCTCGCCTCCAGGCTCGATGCCGTCGTGGCCAGGCTTGATACTCAGGCTAAGATGACTACCATTAACAAGTCTATGGCTTCAATTGTTAAGTCTCTCGAGTCGACTCTCGCTACTGGTAATTAATTTACTTTTTAGACATTTTTTCGTTAATATATTGATGGGCTTTTGTTGATTTTTTATTTTTGATTGTTGGGTTGTGTTTACTTTCTCTATGTTTCTAATCAAATTGAGAAAAACTGGGTCTGGGATTTTGCTGATTAATGTTTTTTTTTTTTCTGAGAAAAAAGTGGTATAGGGTTGTAGCGAATTCATTTGTCTTGGGACTTTGGATTTAGTCTTGGTATGATTGATTAGTAGCTATTTTGTGAAACGGGCAGTTTAACATTAGAAATTACTACCCCGAGAGCTTTATAGCTCGCTGGATTCTGTTTTTGGATTGGTATTAAGAATTACGTCTGTAGAAATCTAACCATAAGTTCATGGAACTGGTTACTCTTCAACTCTGCCATGAGAATGTGTGAAGTGTTCATTATTGGATGGTGGGCTTTTACTGATTCTTAGGTCATCTGCCATGATAATGTTTTGAATGATCGCTAAATGCAGGTAATTTGCAGAAGATGTCAGAGACAATGGATCAGTTTGAGAAGCAGTTTGTGAACATGGAGGTACAGGCAGAGTTCATGGAGAGTGCGATGGCTGGTTCTACCTCGCTGTCCACACCTGAGGGTGAGGTCAACAGCTTGATGCAACAGGTAGCTGATGACTATGGATTGGAGGTCTCTGTCGGGCTGCCACAGCCTGCTGCACATGCAGTGGCAACCAAGTCGCAGGAGAAGGTGGATGAGGATGATTTGTCAAGGCGGCTTGCAGAGCTTAAGGCCAGAGGATAAATTATGTTTCAGGATCTGATGATCTCATGCGAATGTTACATATCATTAATATATGTGGTGTTTCGATTGTGCTTCATGCCGAAAACATATTGTGTAAATCTGGTTTAATTGGATTAAAGTACCTGCAGACTCTTTGCATGTTGAATACGAATGGTTAATGCACTCTATGAGTTGCTTAACATATTTATCAGCACTTGCTTTCTAGACCTAGAATATGATGAATGGTTTCAGTCTTTCAGATTATAAGTATTCTACGTTGACCATGAACTAGGTTTACACGGCAGCTTGTCAAAGCCAACTCGTATACACTTCATCCAAGTAGCAACTGGTCTTTTTGAGATATCTTGTGTACAGGGATATTGATTCCTTCACTGTCTTCTATTGCTATAATGTTGAGTTCGGATTGAAAAAACTCGAATGATTTTCTGCTGGAAACCTTATCAGAACATGGTTCGTCTGTGCAGCTATGCATAGTTGGAAATTTGATTCGCGGTTTCATATCCGTCCTGCCTGGTTGTTCTTTATTGTCGCAGCATGTCAGTCAATGTTTGGTTTCGTGGGATCATTTCAGCAACTTGATCAGATCAGATTATGTATATTCTAGGCTTCCCGATTCTCACAATGAATCAACCCAGAGAAGAGGTCTGCTGGGGCAAACATGCCAATTCCGAGGAATGAATTGATGATTTTTATAACAGAATAAATAGTTACAGTGAAAAAAAATGCAATCCAAAAATTTGATTATGTTTCTAGTTCACTACATTGATTTTAATCTCTCACCTACAATTCTCAACTTGGCCATTTTCATTAGTGTACAAGTTCTCCACCGGGCAGCTGAATTTGTGAAGGAGCACTAAATTTAATTAAATTCTATCACGGAGATTGAAGGAATATATGCAAAATAATCCAGCGTATATTCTCCCTCTTGTTTAAGTGGTTAATAATCTTGCTTCGCAATGCAAGAGAATAATCACTTACTGCTAAACTCTTCATTCATTGTCAGCTGCTGCTCCGTCCCTGCAAATTGGCATATCACAATCACTCACACAGTTTCTCCCAAATTGTGCAAAAACCAAGAAATGAATGTATTGAAAAACTCACCTCCCATGAGAGATTAAAATTATGATTACATATATAAAAATTAAAAAAAAAACAACTAAAACCCAAGTAATTTTCTCCCTTACACATAATTTATTATTTAATATAATAATATAATTATATTTTTGTTCTTTTTTAAAAAAACCAAAAGTCTTGCTAACACGAGGATATTTTTATTTTACTTGTTAGTTATTAAAAAATTGTGATAAGAATACAAGTGTCTTTTTAATTTGTTTTAACTCAGTAAAATGATCTAATTACATTCAGTAAGAATTTCTAAAACTAGTTAAGAGAGCCACTTTTATCTTTTTATTTTTTAAACTACAATAAAACAATAAGTTTACCATTGAAATCCAAAAAATTAAATCATGAACCAAGGAGCCTTACGGTCTTTTCGCTCCCTTTGTTATTACAAGTTTCAAGGAGGACAATTTGATCTTTTTATATAGATTAATCATTAATTAAATGGAAAAAAGTTGCTAGCGTGTGTCATCTACATGTCAGTGCATGGGAAGCATCCAGGTACTTCAGCTAATGCATGTAGAGCCTCTCGGTAGAATAAAATGTCCTTTTGCCACGTTCTTTTCCTGGTAGTGTGGTGTATGTAAGAGGTGTTGGGATGATTTGTTGTTAATGGACCTTTCTTTTTTCTTTTTATTTTCTATCCTCCCTTGAAAATTATAGTTTAACCCTCTTTGTTTTTAATATTTCAGCTTCAATTTTTATTCTTTTGGTTTTTAATTTTTGTTCTTGATCTTTTTGTAAAATCTTTATTTGTTTTAAATTTTATAATTTAATCCCAATTTGTCATATATTTTTTTTATTTGATCCTTATTTGATGTAACCATATTATTCGATAGTTTTACCCATATTTAACTAGTGTTTTGCCTATGTTTTATATATAAAATGCCTTGATATTCTTTGTTTTATACTTTGAAAACACTTTTGGATGAAAGATGCAAAAAGGAGTAAATTGGAGGTAATTGGCAGATTAGACCTTCAGTCGATGTTTTGTGCAGAGCGTAAGCTCTAGAGGTTGAAATGAAGTGATTCCAGTGGCATTAAAAATATAACATCCATACCTTTCTAGAAATCTAAGGCAAGAAAATAAAATAAGAAAGAACATGGAAATCGTAGCCTTCAAAGTCAAATCTTGCAATCTGCCAATGTTGACGTTCAGTCATTCTGACTTGAATATCTTGAGCTACAAAAGTCCATTGGATGCAAACTCAATTTTTTTAGATTCCTAACTCAAATAACTATCAAATCTTTAAATTTCAGCAAAAAACAATGTTATATAAGAGAGATATGATTTTTCAAAGATGAAAACTGAATTCTGCCAGCAAACAAGTTTCGTGAAGAAACGAGTTCAAATTATATTTCGAAGCATCTAAACCGACATCCAAGTTTTTATTTCAGCAATTTAGCTCCTTTAAGTCAAATCTTGAAGATCTCATGCAAGACTATTTCTCCTTTTTTAGGAAAATAGTTATTAAAGTACTTAAATGTAAATTGTCTACTTAAGGGAGGACTATTTTCTAAAATTGAGACTAGGGTTTCCTAGGATATAAAAAGAATGAGAGAAGAAAAGGGAGAATAGCCGGCCAGAAGGGAGAAAAACGCCCCCTTCCTCTAAGAAACCTGAAATCATGCATTCTTCTTTCTTTTTGATTAGTTGTTCAAGAAACATGCAAGGCTAAACTCTTTTTCTTGGTTGCAAGGACACAGAAACCTTCAGATTCAAGAACTATGAGATTTATTTTACCTTTTCTTTTCAGTTTATATGATGAATATGTTTGTTGTCCTATGCTTATTTTTCCTATGATTGTTTGCTTTAATTGCTAGAGCGGACTCTAAGTTATTATTGTAAACAATCTATTGCTAAGTTTGATATCAAAACCGGAGTTGTGGTTTATGAACTTGTGAAACAACTGAGTTTAATAATTATGGCAGATCTATGTTAGTAATCTTAGGGAGAACATTCAATCAAATCAAACATAGACCGCAGACAGTTATGTTTTCTTGATTAATCAAGTTATCTAGTTCTTAAGGCTGTCATTGAATTAAATTATTAGTGTGAACATTGTGGTTGTTTGATGGTTAGAGTTAGTTATATGGCGGACCCGTTAACTAACTAATGTTAAGAAGAGATAAATATTCAGAATATAAATTGATGTTTCATTTCCATGATCAATTTTGATTTCTGTAGGTGGATGTGTGCTTACGACCAAGGTTTGTTCTCTTGATAATTTTCTGATTTTATGTAATTTTGCTTGATAGTTTTCTGTTTTCTTTTGCTTTAGCCTAGATAATGTTCAAACCCCCCCAAATTGCATATCATCTAGCATAAAAATCTAACTTGAACCTTCCTCATGGGATCGACCCCTTGCTTGCTTTATACTATCTTGTGTGTTGTGTTTTAAGTTAGAGTAATTAATTTGTGCGACCGCGACATCGCAACATTATTCTTTTGATTTCTTTTTTTTTCTTGGTCCTTTCATAAAAGTTTTAGTTTTTTTTAATTTTATCTTTCAATCCAAATTTATGCTATATTATTTTTTTTAATTTGGTCCTTATTTTTTTGATTTTTTTGTCCTTTTGTTGAACTATTTTTCTTTTGAATTTAACCCTCCAATAAAAAATTCGTAATTGCTCTCTAATTTATTTTTTATTTCATTTTTCATTCTCACACTTTTAATTTTAATTTTTTTTATTTTGGATCCTTTTATATAATTTTTTTTTCCAATTTCATCATTCAATATTTGATTTATTAGGGAATAGGCTTTGTAATTTTTCTATGAATGATGCTTCCGATCTAATAACCCTTAAGTCACGAGTTTGAATAATTTAATGGGGGTTGACATGTTTTTTTGTTTAATTTTTTTTCCAATTTCATTGTTGACTTTAGTTTTTTTAAAACGACTTTATGGTTTTTTTAATTTCTTTTCCATAAAGGTATCCTGATTGTATGACCTGAGACGCGAGTTTGACGGGTTAATCTGGGCTCACTTGCTTTTTATTATCTAGATTACATGATTATCACATTATCTTGGATCAACTCACGCTGGATTTTTTTAACCCTGTTGACTCATTTTGTCTTTTGATGTTTAATTGGATAAAAATTGAACATCGTTTTTTCATTCTTGAAAAACAATTTTCCAAGTTAATGTAATTATTTTTGTAAAATTTTTATATTTATTATTGTTATCTGTTTTTTATTATTTAATTAAAATAAAACTTATTTATTTTACCTAACAAAGTAATAACCTGAATCTTTAAATTTTTTTTAAAAAAATACATGTAGTTGGACATATTTCATATGGAAAAAATAACGTAGTCGCGTAACGGTAAGAGACCATGCATCAAATTCCAAAGAAACACTGATGCGAACCCTAGTGGAATTGAATTGAATTCGCGAATCCAAGATATATCTAATCCAAGATTACTGGAAATAGGATGAGTTTATCACAATGAAAGACCTGCTCCAAGGCAACAAGACTATAAATCAACCAAATTACAACGCCTACACCTGGAGACGAGCAAAATGAGTATAAATTCACAACAAAGATGATCAATTCTTTGAAGAGTTAAAAGTTCAATCAAGAACCTAGATTGACAACTAAAGGTCGGCAAAAATCAAAATATTATCAGCAAAAAAAAAAGCATGCTGAAAATTATTTTCAAGAGTATTTAACCCCAAGCCAAAAACCTTAGTTTTCCTAATAGGTCACATATAAATTCAATTTAAATAATAATTAACCAAAGCTAAAACTAGCCGAAACTAAATAAAATAAACAAGTCTGAAACTCAAACAAGTGTTACCTCATAAAATAAAGAAAGTTTAATAGCCCAACTAATTTAATAAGACAAGTTCGGTTATTTCCACATTCTGTCTGGTAGTAGGAAAACCCAACTTCAAATGGATGGTTCGCTCTCGTCTTAAAGAATTAAAAGGCGTGCCATATACCGTTGGAAAGGTATGAAAGTCTAGTTTCCAGCCCAATTAGAATCACCTCAAAATTCGACATGTCACTCCAATTATGATAAAAAAAAATAAGGTAGTGAAAGGTCAAATTGTCTGAATCTAGTCTTATTCTCTCAATCCTTGTGTGATGGTCTTGGTTCCACAAACTAGCCCCTCTTGATTAATCACAGCTTACTCCTCATTATTTAATATCCTCTTGAAGTCCACCTTAGCCTATGTATCTTGAAAAAGTCCATTGAAAGTCTCTTTGAACCTCTTAGCTCCAAGCCTTGTAACTGGACCAACCGGAACCTCCAATGGATCGTTTGGTGCTTGGATTGCGTCATCCCCTCTCTCCTCAAAAGGATTTGACCTCGAATCATCACTTACATCAAACAAAGAAAGATCAGCAACATTGAATGTAGCATTAACACCATACTCACTTGGTAGATCCACTTTGTAGGCATTATCAGTAATCTTTTCTATGACTTGAAAAGGACTATTTCCTCAAGGCATCAACTTTGATCTCCTTTGTTTAGGGAACCTTTCCTTCCTCATATGCACCCAAACCCAATCACTTGGTTCAAACCTCACCAATTTCCATCCTTTATTAGCCTTGTGTGCATATTGTTCAATTTTTTTTCTCTATTTGTTGTCGAATCTTTGCATGTAAATCCTTCACCACCTGTGCTTTTTGAGTACCATCAATTCTACCCCTTTCATTCACAGGTAAATGAATTAAATCTAATGGTGTCAAAGGATTAAAACCATAAACAATCTCAAATGGTGAATAATTAGTAGTAAATGCACACTACAATTATATGCAAATTCAATAAATGGCAAACAATCTTCCTAATTTTTAAGATTCTTTTGAATGATAGCCCTTAACAACTAAGTTAAAGTTTAGTTAACAACTTTAGTTTGGCCATCTGTTTGTGGATGACAAGTAGTAGAATATAAAAGCTTAGTCCCTAACTTACCCTAAAAAACCTTCCAAAAGTAACTTAAAAACTTAACATCTCGATCTAACATAATGCTCCTAGGAACACCATGTAACTGAATGACCTCTCTAAAGAATAGGTCAGCTATATTTGTGGCATCATTAGTTTTATGGCAATCAATAAAATGTGTCATCGTAGAAAATTTATCAACAACAACAAATATAGAGTCTTTTCTTTTCCTAGACTTAGGTAGACCCAAAATAAAATCCATAGAAACATCAACCCAAGGTTCCTTAGGAATAGGTAAAAGGTGTGTATAACCCATAAGGCGTTACTCTAGACTTAACTTGTTTACATGTTATGCACCTATCACAAATTCTTTGCACATCTCTTTTCATATTAGGCTAATAAAAGTGTTCACGTAAAACATCCAAAGTCTTAGCAATTCCAAAATACCCCATTAAACCACCCCGTGAGCTTTCTTTATAAGCAATTCACGCATAGAACAATTAGACGCACACAATTTATTTTTCTTAAACAAAAATCAATCATGCCTAAAAAACCTATCCTTGGCCGAAACTTTGCACTCATCATATATAGAACCAAAATCATTATCATCAAGATACAATTCTTTAACATACTCAAATCCTAACAATGTAGTATTCATAGTATTAAGAAGAACATACCTTCACACATATTTTCTTGACCTTGCTTGTACTTAATCACATATGGGAAAGTTTCAGTAAACTCAATCCACTTGGCATGTCACCTATTTAGCTTACCTTGACCCTTCAAATGTTTTAATGATGGGTGATCGGTATGTATAACAAACTCTCGGGGCCATAGATAATATTGCCAAGTCTCCAATGCTCTCACTATCGCATACAACTCCTTATCATAAGTGGGATAGTTAAGAGAGACTGCCCTTCTATTTTTTTCTTTTTGGCCGTGACCCTCCCCTAATTTCGTAAGGGCCGAAACTTTGTCCCTATTTTTTTTCAACTCATGGCTCACTTTATTTTCACTCTTCCTTATATTCTCACCATGTTGTTCGGCTTGTTCTTCCACTTTCGCCAAAGCCGAGTGCTTCTTCTTTTAACTTTTCTTCAACTGAATTTGATCTTCATACACTTGTTTTGGTGTTAGTGGGGTAAGTGATAAGGCCTCTCATGCTTTATGGTATTCAATCCCAACTTTCTAACCAAAGTAACACTAGAAATATTAGTACAATTACCACTATCAATGATCCTACTACATACCTTACCGTTGATTAGGCATCTAGTATGGAAGATGTTCTCCCTTTGTTACTCTACATCATCCTCCTTAGTCTGAACACTAAGCGACCTTCTAATCATCAAAACTTTATCATCAACAACATACTCTAAATCACTAGCATCCTTAAATGGTGGCATGCCATCACAATCAGACTCCTCACTAGTGGATATAATCTCTCCATTATCCCTTAGAATCATAACTCGATGATTTGCACACTTTGATGCATAATGTCCCAATCCCCGACACTTGAAATACTTTATATCATGATTATGCTTCGGTTGGACTTCTCCCTTAAGTTTTTTATCACTGGCCGAAACTTGCTTCTTTATTGAGGTAGGTTTGGCAACTTTAAAAGTCACCAAAGGCTTCGATAGCACACTACCCTCTCTCATATAATTCAACTTCTAACCCGAAGAAGACCCCGAATAAGCTCCAGATCTTGTACTGCCCTTCCTTTTTAATTGTTCTTCAACCTTAATGTCCAAATGCACTAACTCTTCCAATTCAACATAAGATTGCAACTCTACAACATTAGTTATGTCTCTATTCAAGCCATTCAAAAAGCTAGCTCTGGTCCCACTACCACATGCCTGGGCACTTTAGTTCTGCCTGTCTGAACCTTGGTACTGGCATTGAAGACTTGCCTACCCCTGCACCGGCTAAGAGAGCACATGTATCTCCTTTTGGCCCTTCGGAGGATGTAGCTGAAGTGAAACTTGTCTTAAGCCCTTCACCAGGTGTTTCCTGTCCCATTACTGAGGCTGTAACTAGGAATCGGGAAGCTGATAGAAGGAGAAAAAAGACAAAACTTCCTCGGGATGCCATATCCAACCTGCCTGTTCTGTCCTCTTCTAGCAATCCTGCAGATTCATCTAGGTCTGACTCCTCTAGGAATGGGAAACCTGGACCGCTTGATCCTTGCTCTGGCAAGAGCAAGGGGCGCTATCCATCTTAGCATACAGGCTTGCTGCTACAGGACACTTCTCCTATTCTGTCAGATATTGCTCTAGGTATATCTGCTGGGAAAAAACCAGGAAATCTATGGACAGTTGGTCAACCTCCTGGCCCTTCCTGATTGTTGTAGATAATTTGCCCGCTTGGCTATTGTATAGCTAGTGGTTGTTGTTATTTTGTTGGGTTTACCTCTATGGTTTGGAAGTGATCCTTGTGTTATAATCATGTTGGTTGTTGATATTTGTAATTTCCTCTTGGTGTTGTGCTTAATTAGTTGTTGGTGGTGATGCCTTTGCGCTTGTGCAGGGCGTGTTTTGGGTCTTTTCTGTTCTCAGTATTGGTTGTTTGGTTGTGCTGTGGCTGGGTCTGTTTGCTTTGCAGAGGCTTTGTTGCTGTTCAGAGGCCGTGGCTCTAGGTTGACCTGCTCTATGTTACGGTTATCTGTTGTTCTGGTGTTTTGTGTTGCCTTGGTGGCTTTGTGTTTTTTCGGTTCAGCAAGCTCCTGTTAGCGCTTGCTTTCCAGTTTCGTTGCTAGTTTTGCTTTTGTTTCTGGATAGCTTAGATAGCTAGTTTGTTTCAGGGAGTATGTTCCCATCTGTTCAAGGGATCTATTCCCTTTTTGTATATGCCTGTACATATGATTTGCTGGTTTCCAGCTATGTTTTTTGATCTATATAATTTCTTATATTTGATCGGAAAAAAAAAAACCTAGACATAGTAACTTTCTAATCTTCATTAACATTAGCTTTAATCATAGCCACCTCTAATTATTTCTGATACTCCTCCACAATCTTACTACCTTGTGTAATCATTTGTAAATGATTAAACAACTCCACAACATTAGCTATGTTTAGGAACATACCTCTTCTTCATTATTGTCTTTAACTCCTCCTACATGCTAACTAGTCTTTCTCTATTCCTTCTTTTTTCTACCACCAATCTCTCCCACCAAACCATGGCATAATCTATAAACTCCACTACAGCTAACTTAACCTTTTTTTCTTTAGAGTACCTATGGCTGTCAAAAAGCATCTCCACCTTTTTTTCCCAATCTAAGTAAGCTTTCGGATCATATTTTCCCTTAAAGGCTGGGATTTTTAACTTAATACTTCCCAAATTTCGGTCTACATCACCCAAATCATCAAAATCCCCTTTAAATTCAAAATCCTTGTGTGGCCGAATATGTCTCCTCCTTGGCTGATTCTCATACCTCTCTCCCCTATCTGTACATAACCCATCACCATAGTTAAGATCATCCTCGGCTTTATTTGTAGAGTTTCCAGTAACACTCTCCTCCTTCCTAGCTTTTTTACCCTTTTTACTA
>Ga0325403_1005675_pt1 | contig 11804 bp, 13 predicted proteins | sample PopdelMetagenome_19_FD_205665 | JGI IMG/M metagenome (GOLD analysis project Ga0325403, IMG submission 205665) | Populus deltoides microbial communities from Bellville, Georgia, United States - Xylem-PdKOR-R4 | ecosystem: Host-associated > Plants > Phyllosphere > Stem > Wood/Secondary xylem...
TTTTCGGTTTTTGGATCCCAATAACAAAAACCAGGACTCTAGTCACAGTTTTATTAGAAATACATTGAGGGAAATCAAATATGCTTAGGCTTAGCCTCAATACCACAATGAACAAAGGAGGGAGAGCTGAGAAATAGGATTGTTAGGTTATTGCTCTATTTGTTTTTTAAAAAAAATAAAAAAAATTATTTTTTTTGTTTTGAAATAATATTTTTTAACTTTTTTATATCATTTTAATGTATCGATTTTAAAAATAATTATTAAAAAATAAAAAATATATTATTTGATGTATTTTTAAATAAAAACATTTTAAAAAATAATTATTTATCACATATAATTGATATAGAGGTAATCTCAAACCCAAGGATTAACATAACTGGGTATACTAATATATATGTGACTGGTGTAGCAAGTTTTCATGTGGATATGCTGGCTATTTGAGATGCATTATGTTTATACAATTTTAAAACTCGTAATCAAATACTTAATAAATTGTGTTTAGAGAAAATACGAACGCTATCTCAAATACAAACACTCTCGTAACCTCATGGTTATGCATGTCAAGTAACTTAGAGGCTGAGAGTGGGAGGTCAAGCTAAAATATATTTGTTCACTCAGGAAAATAAAATGAACTTATAAAGAGGGGGAATTCATGGTTGGGGTTTTATGCAGAACCTCTATGTTGTTTTTTTCTTCAGCTATGCAATATTGCAATAGCTAGCCTTGTTTTTGTTTTGGATATCTACTTTGGATGCTATGTTGCTGGATTGTATCAGTAATTTCCACGGGCTGGTTCATTAATGGATGTTGGAATTTTGAGAACTAGGCGAGTTTGCTTGGAGATGGTGGCGAGATGTGACTCAAATGTTTGGTGAAAGTTTCTAGGAATAGTTGCAAGATCCACCTTTACTACTTTTAATATATTGTTTTCACTAATCATGAGGGATATAATTTTACTTATTAAATTTTAAATTTGTTTCCTAGATGTCACCAGTTTAAATATCATAAATCCTAGAGCCATTTAAAACTTATCTAGTCATTAATTTCAGATTCTCAAAAGGTTGATTCTCAAAAGGTTAATTGAGATGTATATAAACTGAACTAGACATCCACAATTAAAAAAAAAATTAATTCCAAGATAATTTGAAAAGTACACAATGGACAGTGCATGAGCTCACAAGCTTTCGAGGAAAGAAACTCTTGCAAGTATATGTGATAAGAGGGCTAAAGTGCTACATGATTAATTTAATGTGATGGTTTGATGGATGCTCATGAATTGTTTGACAAAATGCTAGAAAGGAATGTGTGTTTATGAAATGAGTTTTGAAGAACTATGGATGGTATTATTATAATTATAAATTATGGATGGTAATTTTATTATTTTAATTTCATGAATATAATAACATATCTTTAAATATTCAAATATTTTTTTGGTTTTTTTTTAACACATGAGATTGGAGATGAAAATTGTTGTTTAACAAATAAATTCAGGATATAAAGTATGATTTCTTAAAATACTACAAGAAAATAAAAACACGATCAATTATCCCTGTCGCACCCGACATCGCGGCGGCCTTAAAAATTAAATATTTGGAAAAGAACGGATTTCTGGCACCATGTTCTTTAATGGGGAATGGTTTTTGTTTAAGGAGTCGCCACCTAGTATTATGGTCACTAGGAACCCTAACTAGTCAACAGAGATTCTATGGTTCGGGACTGGTTACGTAAAAGGGAAGATATTATCACCCCTTAAACGTCCTACCTAAGGCAGGCTGCATTGCTAGTTTCGTCTTAAATTGCTAAATGTTTATTAGTTTATGCTATGAAAATTTGCTTATAATATTCCTGACTCTGGCGCCAGTGAATATTCAACTACGAATATTTCCAACTCTAGCGTTGGTAAATATTACGTAGCTATAAAATAAATTAGATCAATATTTTATTTTATTCCCGACTCTGGCGCCAGTGAATAAATAAATAATAATAAATTTATTTTTTACAAATGCAAATATTTTTTATATTTCTAGCTAAATAAAATAAAATACAACGAATAAAAATAATATAAATTTAAACCGGTATTTTTATTCCTGACTCTGGCGTCAGTGAATAAACCAATAAATTTACATTATTTTTATTCATGCATAAACTTTTTTATTTTTTTATTTTTCTATTTTTTTATTTTTTTCTAGGACTAAACTCCACATGTGCATGCACAAACCGGTAAGTAGAGAATTAAATTGGCCTATGTATAGTACCCATGCAATTATAATTGCAAAGCAAAGGGAAATGAAGAACTTACCTGATGCAGGGAGGTGAAGTTGAAGACAGTGGCTTGCTTTGGATCCCTCGGTTCCTCCTCCCTCCTCTGCTTCTCCTCATCTTTCACTTTCTTGCGTCGCCTGTTCTCTTCCTGTAATTGTCTCTCTGCATCTGTGTTTATATTCTTCGTTTGGCCCCCCTGTTTTGTCCCTCATGTTTTGTTCTCTGGTTTCCTTTGTCCGTCCACTGGTTTTCTCGGTTTTCTTCCGCTTCCCTTCTTTCTCCTCTGTTTTGGTCCTCTATTGTGGTTCTCCTCTGGAGAGCTCAGGTTCTGGTGCAGTTGTTGCTGAAGATGGAGACCTGGCCTACTCGGAGTGCTGTACCGAAGAAAGGAAGCTTACTGCTGTGGCTGTGGTCCACAGCTGCTGAAAACAACAGCTAACACACAGGAGACGAATAGGCAGCTGCTATTCGCATTGCTGAAGGAGAGCCGTCGTTTGGCGAGGGTCACGATGCTTTAGAGAACGAGTGGAACAAAAAGAAGTCGCGCTGGTGGACTGCTGGCGGAACTATCAGCCTGAGGAAGAAGTAACTCGTAGACTCGATGAGATGCTGTTGTTGACGTGAGGAAGAGCTGACGATTTGGTCCGTTGCACTGTAAGGGGGCATTCCCTTTCGGCTACCATGGCTGGGAATGTCGTTGTTGCTTAGAGGAGAGGCCAAGGCTGGCGTGGTGGCAGTTTTGGTCTCAAGCTAGAGAGGAAAAGAAAAGCCACGGAGGGCTTGCTCTGGCTGTTTTTGGTGACTGGGGGAAGAAGAGGAGTAAGGAAGTTGGGGGAGGGGGCAGCGGCAGCTAGTCTAGGATTTGGCCGCGCCCCCTCTTTTTTTTTAATGTCTTTTTTATAATTTTTTTTGTAGGGTTTCGACTAATGGTCTTCTCCTGAGTTTTCTTCTCTTTTAGGGTTTCTCTCCAATCCTCCTCCCCCTTCTTTTCATACCCTAAGATCTGTATTTATAGTGCTAGAGTGTCCCTTCGCGTGTGAGAAACCAAGTTTCAATCAAACTCATTCTCTTCTTTGAAGTTGGAATTTGATTAAGAATCAAATTTGAAAGCGGATAACTATCCTTATCTTAAAGACAAGAATTATCTCGAAGATAAAGATTATCTTAAAGATAGGGGTTATCTTGAAGATAAAGATAGAATGATAAAAGCACATTGTAGTCCTTAATTTTTATGGAAGTTGACAAATCACACTTTTCATCAAAATAAATCTCTGATCTTTTAATTTTTCATTTTAACCCTGTGAAAATTAATTTAAAAGCCAAAAAGTCAAAATTGAGTTATGACAATCTCAATTATTAATATTCTTTGATGACTCAGGTTAAATTGTTTTCTGAAATATCAACAAATGACTTTTCCGTTCAAGTGTAAAATTGATCTTTAAAATCCAGTTATCTATCCATGCCTAACTGGATAATACTAAAGGTCACTCAGCTTAGATGTAATGTGTTTGGGATTGTGATAGTAATGGTGGTTTAAAATACTTTTCATTTAGAAATACATTTAAATAAAAAAAATTATTTTTTAAAAATTATTTTTCACATCAACACATAACAATATAATTATTTTAAGTAAAAATAAAATTTCAAATTTTAAGGGAACATGATTTGCATAGCGTTCCTAAACACTCTATTTGATGCCCTGCAACTCAAGGATGTTGCTGCAAGTAATGATGTAACTTGAGAACCTTTTTTAATACAAGCTTCTGCTTAATTCAATAAGCTAGTAATTACTGGATAACAAAATTTAATACCTTAATCCCAGCCAGCTGATTTGCCACTTCTAGCTTCAGGTGGTGAGTTGTGCTTGTCATCATCGACGACACATAAAACACAAACTTATGGTATCTGAAAGAGAGATGAAGCAATGAATAATGAAGGTGCGACTCATTTTACAAAAATTCAGCTTTATCCATTATATTGGATTTCATTTAATCCGTTTTATAAGTGAAACTTTTGGACTAGATGCTAGTAAATAAATACATGAAAGTTACATAGCCATGCCTAAGTTGTCAAAATGTTTGAGAACTGCAAAAGATCTCCAGCATTGGGTTGGGCAGGTCACTCTTACCACAAAAATTCAAAATCAAAAGGATGTTTTTCTGGCAGTATATTGTACTTCAAATCAGTCCCTGGCGCTGCAGATCAGTATATGTCTTTTTATTGTAAATGTTGCCCTCTTTATCTTCATATTCTTCCTCAAGATCTGGGCGCCACTTGTTCACTCCTTGCCGCGCTCGTATCCTCTTCCATAATTCCTGTGCTTCCTGAAAAAAAAAGTGAATAAATGAAAGAAGGTGTCACATTCCAAACTAACATACAAGATCTGAACTAAGAATTTCACATTAAAAGAAATCTGAGTTTGAGTGGCATAAACAAAATAAAAGGCATATAACAAAGGATCGGATTTCAGAACAAGGTCTGAGAAAGTGCACCTCAATCGATGTGATCTCATTGAAGTTCTTGGTGTTTGGGATGCCAAGGCAACGCATTCCATGCTGATGACGCCATTCCTTGAAATGCCGCTCAAACGCTCTACGACCCCAGTAACTATAGTTCCCACATATCTCGCATTTAAGTTCCTGACATGCAGAAAAATAATTGAGATCCTCTAGCCATAGAAACTATCAAATAGTATAACTAGACAAGGATTACAGACAAAGATCCTCCACTAAACAACTAGTATAATTAGAGAAGTATTACATGCATCATAATGATATATAATGATACTAGGTGTTACTTATTGCAACTTGAAAATAAAAACTTTCACACATATCAATTAAATACATCTGGGAAAAAAATATACAACAAAAAACTACTCTCCAAACGTAGAAAGAAAAAACTCCAAAACCAAAATGCTGATGGAAATGAAAGATACCGGTGAAGAGATATAATACTTACAATGACCGCAATGGGTTTATACAATTAGGGGGAGAAATACCTGACCAAGACCATGAAGTTTATACAGCCAGTAAGGTATAGGCTTCCCATCCCAACCCATTGGCAACTTGAGGGGATTGTAAATCTGTTGTTCTTCATCGTCACTTTCAGTGTCAGCCTGTGTCTCTTCCTGCATCAGTTTCAACATTGCATTATCAATTATTGTCATCCCAGACATTAAAGTCTCACTTCTTCCACAATAATAATCAAGCATCCAATTAAAGCAGTCGGAAAGAAAAATTTCATGCAAATGGTCTTGCTGTTTGTATTACAAATGGTCTCTAGATGCACAGTTGCCAATATGCCATTAGCATACCCGGCCAGTATATGTGAGGAAATATATTCTGCTTGTACTGGGTTGTAAAGGGGTTTGATCCCATTATATCAACATGGTGCAAACGGCTTGCTTCAAATTAGAGCAGGCACCAAAAGAAAATTGAAGGTCACAATGAAATGCTAGACAAAAAGCTATGATTCGCACTCTAGTTAAAAAGGCTAAAGCACTTGAAGAATTTGCAATAGCTTAAGAGCTTGTTTGACATTGTAATAGCGATTGCTTTTAAAAGTGTTTTTCACTTGGAAATGCATTGAAATAATGTATTTTTTATCACATCAAAACGATTTAAAAACACCAAAAATAATTAATTAGAAGCAAAACAAAATTCAAATTTTTGCAAAGAAGCTTTCCAACCGCAAAAACAAACGGAGCCTAAGACAACATACCTCCTCACGTTCTGCTTCCATTTCATCATATGTCAAAGCCTGCTTCTTCACAATATTTTCTTTTGTCCGTACAATTGTCTGCACAGGGTCACAGGAAAATCAAATATCCAACTACCACAAAAAAAATACAAATGATTTAAGGCACATGCAGCCAATATTCAAATGCACATTATTAAAACATACAAAAAAGCTGGCAGATAACCAAAGAACAAAATCTCAATGCGATATTGATCAAGAGGATGGAAAAGAAACTGGATGACTGCACCAAAGCTAACCTCATCCAGTAAATCACACAATTTATTCATTTTGGTCTCCATCAGGGCAATTTCTTTTGAATTGACAACTTCCTTTGAGTTCACAGCGCCTCCATTCGGTTCTGATGCACATGAACCTTTCACAAAATGTTTCTTGTCCAACTTTTCAAGAGGTGTGTGCTGCACAGAATGAACAAATAAATAAGTAAAGCACGAAATGCCACATTAAATCTATTTAAGGAAAAAAGAAAAAGTCATGTTGAGAAGTAATTTAATTTAAGGAAATAAGACTGTTTATGTAGCTTGAGGTTAGATGCTTAACAACAAACACACAAACAAACAAATATATAACCCCCTCCCCCCTAAAGAAACATAATAAATAAACAAAGTGCACACACAAAGCACTATCTGGCCATCCTAATTTTCACAGTAATTATAACCCCTCCCTTACTAGAAGATTAATGATTAAGTAAGAAACTAGAAACAATGGGGATGCTCACTGGATCTTTTTCATTCCTAAACTTACAAAGCCCATACAAGGTAAAAGAACTATTCCAACCTTTGTGAGAAAAAGCCTTTCAGCACGCTGCTGAATGGTACCGCCACTCTTGAGCCCCAATGCAGCCAATGCCTGTCAGGAAAATATGCAGCAAACGATTTAATAACTGTTAATTAGAAAGGACAACTAAACCAACAAGATAGAATTCTGCTAGCAAAACTGTCACAAACCATGAAATGATGATGGAGAAATACAATAATAACAGTTGCCCAAGTTATGGCCTAGTTTGTATATTACATACTTCAATGACTCCATGGCTACCCACTGGATATTTTTAATATTTTCCAGTGTTGATCACACTGTCTGATATCAGAATATTTCTTATTAAACTAATGAAGTAAACAGTGACAAAGAAATGTGACTCCACAGTGATGCTATGGATATAATTAATATTTTTCAGTGTTTGATCATACTGCATGATATCAGAGTAGTTTAACATTGATCACATTGTATGATATCGGAGTATTTCATGTTAAACTACCAAGCAATCAACAACAAAGAACAGAAATGTTAAAATACCAAGCAATCAACAGCAAAGAACAGAATCCAATTTTGCACTTTAAGCTCAACACTACAAGGAGAATGATAACAGCAGCAACATGTCAGCATCAGCTGACACTTGGTGATAACAAAATACAGAAGTACATCCTTGTTTCTTTGACATTAACATAAACTATCAGCATTAAGCAAGAGAATGCTCTATGATTATAGATTTCCAGGAAAAAAGAAAATGATTCATGGAAATATAAAGCAGCTGCAAACAATGATATTCTTACCTCCTTCAATTTTTCAGGGCCCACTTCTTTAAGCTCCTCAACAGTGCTGTAAAAATCAAGATCAATAACAGTATGATCAGCTGGCACATGCCCATTTTCTTGAGCATTCTTTTCCCATCCTTGTACCGTGCCATTTTCCCATTGCTCTTCAAATTCAGTAGTAACCTACAACAATAATCTACATTGTCAAATGAAGCACATGATTGGCTCCGACCAAGCATGATCAAAATCTCCTTTGTTCTATAGACTTGAGTTTTTGCAAATAAAAAGAGGCAGGCAATTAAAATGCCATAATATCATTTCTTGTGAGCAAATGTCTTGCACGTCTTGTGGCAGAGAAAGTATTTAAAATAAAATGAAAACAGGGTTTTCTTTCTGTTTTGTCCTTAACATTATAAGGTATGAATTGTGGCTGAGCCAAGTCTAGCATCATAAAATTTAAATGTAGCACATTTTTTAGCCCCATAGGCCTATATAGTACTCATGAAAACTTCACACTTCAAATCTTTAGGTAAAAAAAAAATGATTAGAGATAATTTTAGCAGCGCTTGGAATTTAGATAGAAAAAAAAAATTACTGCTCAACACTAGCATTAGCATCACATAAATCAAGCAGGCACGTATAATAGAACATCAAAAACACCATGAGGAGATGAATTTAAAAAAAAATGGCAGGGAAAACATCATATAAAACAAACCTTTGACAAAATCCTATCAAGATCTTGCAAGGGCTCTGTCCTCTGGAAAAAATAAAATAAATATTCAAGTAGATTCTCCATGTATTCCCTGTATTGCCTGCAGAAAATTGAAACAAAAAATGAAACAAAAAAGACATTAACTTGGATAAATAATTTCAAGTGAGGTACAGATGCAGGTGAATATAACATCTGATCATTAACTTAAAATAAATTCAAAAAAAAATTCAGGAGGGCAGGGGGGGAGAAAGAGAGAATACCTTGTAAACTTCACTTTACGGGGTAAATTATGTGGTTGGGAGAAAATGTCAAGGTAAGTAGAGTATTCAATAGGCTTCTCAAATTTTAAATTATTGAACTGGTTATACAATTCATGCATGTCTAAGTATTTCCCAAATGCTTCCTGTAATATAAATCCAGCTAAAGTATTAGTTAATTTAAATTGCTGGGCAAAATCATACAGCATAATTATGTAAAGTCGTGGTAGAAAAAACTAGAAACTACTACAGCCCTAAATTATCTGTTAACTAGCATAAAAATTCAGATATTAGTTTATAAAACTAAAGTCCTAAAATATCAAACTGAAAGGCAACAAATCTCACAGTAAATGAATTTGAAACTGCCAACAGAATCTCAAATCTCAAGATTTTGAAATGTTTAGAGCTCGCATATACATTATATGAGAACACCATCTAATTGAGTAGGTACACTTATAGAGTAAAAAAGTAGATAAAAATAACCCAGATCAGTTTCCTCAAATGCTATAAACTACAGCATCCCAGTTGCCTGGCACAAACACCTCAAATATCCATACATGAAACTAGAGCCCTAACATATCAACAACTGCACTAAGGTAAAATAATCATTAAGTGACACAAGTTAGAGAGACTGACCTCACCAGTAAACTCAATAACTGGTTCCTCTTTAAGCATTGCCTCATAATCCTCATTAGCATCAACCACACGCGCCGCTGGATGCCTTCTATGATACTCACGAATCTTCGCAGGCAAAAGAAAAATAATGATAATGATAAGATAAAATACAAGTAATTTCAATAAATAACAAGTAACCGTTAATTATCAGATAAATTTCTTAATCAAAATTAATGAAAAAATAAATTACCTCTTTTAATCTATCATAAAAAGCACTAAACACATTGGTTCCGGTCGCCGTTTGTCCACCGAGCGCCGCAATCTCATCTTTCCTCGCATTATCTCTATCTTCATAAACCTCAACCTGAAAAAAAATCAAAATCAAACACTTATTATAATTATAATTGCCTTCCATTAAACTTAATTGATGAGAGAGAGAGAGCAGAATTACGAGTTTCTCAGTACTGGCAATGATATTTTCGATCATGTTACGAACACGGTGGCTTTGAAAAAGACGGTCCTTGTTGTTTGCTGGTTCATTTTGGAGATCTTTAACGATAAGTCGTTCGAGTCTCTCTACTTCCTCGTGAGAAGCTCGAGTCACCTCTAATAGAGTCGACGACATCTTCACGGTGGCCTCTGCCTCAGGTTCCGGTGAAACTTGAGGTGGATTTCAGTGTGGTTTTGATTAGGGTTTTTTCTGTTGAGAAAGAAGTTGCAGTGGCGAGTGCAGGTCTGGTTTATTTTATTTTTATTGTCACAATCGAAATGTTCAATAACGTCGTCGTTTTTGTGTAATGTTTACTTTGGAAAGTAAATTGCATCACAAGCCCTGGAGTTTGGTATAATTATATTAGTAACTTCTTGCTTTTCAAATTATATAATTTGCTATGTATAAGTTTGTTTGTTTTTGCAAATGAGGTCAATTTTTAATTTTCTCTTAGCATAAAAAATATATATTGTTTGATGGTGAACCAAAGAGTTTATGAATCCTTTTTTCATCATAAGATTCTTTGACCTATTCTCCACCTTAAATGCGTGAAAATGGGTTAAGGTTTATGTACCTTATAATTAAACTTTAGATGAAGACCATTATAATTTAGAAGGATTATAATAATACTATACATTATTTGGTCAAAGGTTAAAAACTTTTGAATAACATCTCTAATTTCACAAATTTTTGAGGGGTTCCCATGTAATTTACTCAGACTCAGAGCATCATGCTCGAGATATCCAAATTAAAGGGACTAGAATGCAATAAGGGCTTTTCAACGAGGACTGTTTAAGCTGCTTAGCCAGCTCATATAAGCATTGCCCTGTCTTGTCGTCTCTCTCAGGGACCCGTTATTCTGTTGCGAGAAACTTCAGAATGTTGTTAGAAAGAAGAACAACGATCAAACGCATTGAAAAAGCTTAATTTTTTGCAAAAAATATAGTAATGTGGAAGCTAAATCAGTTCATACCAGGTGATGATGGGGAGAGAGAGGAGAGTTTCTTGGAAGAAGAATCAGATGGGATTTTTTCACTTTCTCCTACGCAGGTTTGTTTTTCTAATTCCACCTCAAATCTTGTTTGTTTCTTGATTAAAAAGTTTTCGTCTTTTTGTAGTTTAAAGCTTTTTTTTCTATCTGGGTTTTTGTTTATGTAGAGAATGTATGCATTTGCTGCTTCTTTGGCCGCTGGTTTGATTCTTATGTTTCTGGTATGTCCACCTTTTGTGCTTAAAGTTCATCTTTTTATTTCTTTTTGGGTTTTATTGAAGCATAAAATGTGTTCTTTATGCAATGTTAGTGATTGAATTTTAATGGGCTTTTTGGAGTGGTAATATGCAGTAAGTTTGGCTTTTAAAGAGGAAATTTTGAAAGTAATTAATGGTAGAAATATTATAGTATTTTAAGGAGCTTAAAGATTTTCTTCCTCTGTGTTTTTATTTGTGTCCAAGGTTTTAAATTTCTTTCTTGAACCGAGTGTTTGTCTATAAAACAGTGGAATTGCTTCCGAAGAGTTCATAGAATGTTTAATGTTTTCAGTGCAATATAGAGTTGGGTCTTGTAACTCATGCTCTACTAATTTAATATTGTCAGTTCAGTCTTTTCTGGACTGCACTATTCATTGGAAGTTCCTTAATCAAGCTAGTTTGAAGTTTGAGATTACAATGGTTTCCAAAATTTTATAGGGTCATTCGTAGTGCCTTTGTTCGCTAATGATTTGGCTTATAGGGAAACTATAGAAGATTGAGATGATTTATTTTGATTGGGAAGGTTAGTAGCTTTTCTGCTTGATCTTGCAGCATGCCTTTTATTAGACTACTTTACATGTTACCAACATGGTACAGCCCATAGCAAGCTTGATATTAAACTTCCTTTTCCCTCCCAAAGCATCTAAGAGGGACAAGTTGTCAGCATCTGCAGATCACTTGGCTTTTGTCATGCTTCCACTACATCTATCAAACCTTGTAAGTAGGATGCCTCGAGCACTATTTATATAACTCATATATGAAACCATCACTCCCTTGGGGTAGTGTTAGCATACCTTGGCTTGTTGGTTTATAAGGAGTTAGCTCTGAAATATACACTGAGGAACAGTCCTCTAAGCTTGCCTTGAGAAGAATATGAGACTTCCTCGCATCTTGGAGATGTTTGACAATTGCTGCTTCTGGACTGTCTA
>Ga0325403_1005680_pt1 | contig 11800 bp, 7 predicted proteins | sample PopdelMetagenome_19_FD_205665 | JGI IMG/M metagenome (GOLD analysis project Ga0325403, IMG submission 205665) | Populus deltoides microbial communities from Bellville, Georgia, United States - Xylem-PdKOR-R4 | ecosystem: Host-associated > Plants > Phyllosphere > Stem > Wood/Secondary xylem...
TAATTTAGAATGAGAAGCACAAGTCAAAGAAAGACCCAGAGCATGCACACGGGCACAAGATAAAGGAGGAGATTGCCGCGGCAGCTGCAGTTGGAACCTGTGGATTGGTATTCCATGAGCATCATGAGAAGAAAGCAACCAAGAAAGAGGAAGAAGAGGCTAATAGAAAGAAGCGCCACGGCACCACCACTTCTAATTGTTTTAATTAATTAATTAATCTTGTGTTTTACAGGCCTTAATCTTGGTTACGTCACTGAGCACTATACTTATACATCACCCCTCCTAAATAATACCTGTATGCACGAGATTTTGTATCCCTGCCGAGCCGTTGCTCTCTGGCTCTTTTGCTTTTGTACGCAATATTAATTCTTGTTTATAATAATATCTGAGATATTTGTGTGATATTAGTATTTAGTCATTTTTAAGTTAATTTTTCTTATGAAGTAATCATTTTATTTTTGACCGCTATTATAGTCTAAATAATTTAGGAGTCTTCCCTGGTGTCTTCAGATTTCCCTGAAGACAGGACTGGGAGGTTTTCGGCCGTGCCTTGTGATCACTCGCCAATATGTTCGAGCATAATAAGTCATTCAATTATTCTAATTGGAGGATTGTGTTTAATTATTATTTTAAAACTAAAGAGACAAATATAAAACGGAAATAAAGTGTTTAGCAAAGATAAAAGTATAAAATAAATACATTTTAGGGATAGTTTTGGAATAAAATCCAGTTTTTTTATTTAAAAAAAAAGATTCATAAAAAATGTTATTCTTGTCTTGACTATCTTTATCGTTTTTTACTACAAAATAGTAATTAAATACTATTTAAAACCACAAATACTAGATTGTCACCTCATCCAATTAAGTAGGTTTCATTTTATGATAACAAACAAATCAAATGCTTATATTATATTGCTTATCTTATCTTATATATATACACAAATTCTCATATTTATAGTATGTATGCTTTCTAGTTTCTTTCAATCCATAATTATTGTTAGGGACTAGAGCAAGAAGTAAAAGAATTAATTTGATTGCTACAACTCTCATCTTGATTTATTAGGAAAGAATAAACTAAGTTAAAATTGTCAAACTTTTGAACGTTTGCTTAGAATAAATGCATAGATTGTATTCCTAAGATTATTGCTGAGTGAATGAAAATTGCTTTCAATATTACATTTGCTTAATGGTAAGAAATTCATTAGAGAGCTTTTTCTAATTAATGTACTCGTAATCTCATCGATTTTCCTCTACTTTAAGGGATATCAAATTTATTTGCTTAACGTAAAAGAATATTTATTTTACTTCGATGATCAACAAATTTATAGGAATGGATATGTGACATATCAATTTATTATTTTCAGAATTATTGTTTCTTGAATTTTTCATTCAAATCCCCCATTTTTTCTCATTTTGGAATACTGTAAGAAGATTAAACGAAACTTCCCTTAGGTTCGACCTGGTTTTCACGATCATACTACAAATTTATTTTGTTTGTGATTGTTAAGTCAGAATTATATTTTGGTGGTTCTGACGACTGACCAAAAAGCAAAAATAAAAAAGAAGAAAATCATGAAAAACTCCCTCAAATTTGTGTAAATTCATGTGATAAGAACGAATCCTTACTCTTTGATAATTATTTGATTTAATTAGGGTTCAAGAGGAGAAAACCCCAAATGATAAAATCTAAAGCTCGTATACATATTGTTTATTAAGGAACAAGATGATGAGACTAGAAGTTAGTGTTAAGGAAAGACAAAATTCAGAATTTATAAAAAAAAATTCATATATGTTAAGAGAGAAAACCCTAGTTAAGGTCGGCCACTAAAAGAGTGAAAAGATAATAGAAATTTATTGATAAAATCTAGTAATTAGTGGCTTTGAACAAGTGTTCTAAGAGAAATACATATGCTGAAATAGAAATTTACAAATGATAGTACTTTGTCTTTAAAAAAAAGTATGGAACTTATCCTAAATATTGGCTTTTGAGATGAATGTGTGATTGTGTCATGTTAACATGTAATTATAATGAGCTAATGTGATGGTTTACATGAATAAATTTGGAAGAATGGGGACATTATGGTTCGGCCAAGAGAAGAAAATAAAGAAAACCTCATTATATGATGAACTTCCTTAGATAAACAAACAAAATAGTAGAAATTAAGTTCATGCATGATGTGAAAATAGTTACCAGATTGTGTTTTATGATTTGGAATGAAATGATTGAGAATGAGATCCTCTCACATTTTGGATTAAGTCTTTGTTGAAAAATATTCTCCAACATAAGTATTTTAGCATGAAATATTAACATCTTCGTAATGATTTATTGATGAATGAGAAACTGATCTCAAAGGAACTGTTGATAGACATGCTTTTATAAACCAAAAATACATCAATCCCATGTCAAAAGATTACAAGATTTTCTCGTGAATTATATAGTAAAAAGTTGAAAAGTCAAAATTAAACTCGTAAGGCACCAAAAATTTTAAAAGAAAGAGGCTCAAGATTATATGAGCGTTGGGTGTAAGCCACACAACTATGTTTAGTTCAACTCAACTTTGCAAATCACTAATTAAGTTTGGGTTTACTATAAAATAATTTTTTGGTCTAAAATAATTATTTTTTATTAGTCCATCAATAAAACGTTTCTAGATTTATTGAATCTATCTTATCAGTTAATACATTAACAATTTAAAATCCTAAATATGTGTATTATTGTCTTAATTTAGAATTAATTCTAGCAACCCTAGTTTTCTATGTAAATAAGGGCTAGGGGCAGTCCAAAAGTACAAGTATCGATCAATTCTTTTTGCTTTTTCTCGAGTCATGTTTTTTGTGTCTTTTTTATTCTAGTTATTTTTTATATTACCAAGAAAACTAAAACTCCTCTTGGTTTTACTGTTCACCCTTTTATTATTCACCCAAACACAAATCATTGTGGATTGGAGCAGTGTAACAATGAAATTGTATTTGTTAAAGAAACTTGTTAAGCATGCAGTTGGGGGTATAATTGTCTTTCCTATAGGATGAAAATTATTATTTATATTTAGAAATGGTTACGCGTGCTAGGCACATGCCAACGGGTGGGCGTCACCCACGCCTTTCGGGTAGTGTATGCGGCCCTAAAACAGAACCGAGAGCCTCATTACGGGGCGTCTTTTGATGTGCCTCGCCACCCCAGACGCAATGACAAGGCGCGTATATCGAGGAGGCCCACTGAAGAGCTCTAGGCGGGGGGTTTTCCCTCCCTCCCTCTCTACCCTCTCTCCTCCTAGAAAATCATGCTACCCATTGTAAAAAAAACATGGGTCAGGCATGATTGCCATACTCAAGTAACGTGGGCCAAGTATGTTACCAAGCCCAAGTAAAAAATGGATCTGTCACATTTGCTAGACCCAAGCAAACGTGTGTGAGGCACCTTTTTTTTTATTATAATCCTATTTGAGAACTTATTCTTACAAAGTAGCTTTATTGGGGTGAAAAAATCTTTTATCATAGTCTTCAAACCCTGGATCATTAGATTATCAGGTGTTCATGTTATTTTTTTATTAAAATAATATTTCCTTTCTTTTCAATAAAACCACCCAGACTCAAGATAGTTGGGTCTGGAAACCAAGACAGACCGAACCAACTTGGGTCTGGTAACAACGATAGGCTCAAGCACCTTGAGTCTAGCAAACACGTCAGGTCTAACCATCTTAGGTCTGGAACCACGCTAGACCCAAGTGCCTTGGGTCTTTTGGCCATGCTAGATCTAAGAGTTTTTATCTTTAAAAAGAAACCTCCTTCGCAACATAAATCCACGTAAAGGGTGCAGACAAACATGATAAAAAGCATAAAAAAATATGTAAATTGTATAATGAAACTAAACACATATAGTCTAGTATTGTTAAAAAAAATATAAAATAATGTTTTTGTCGGTGAAAAATCACAAACAACCACCCATTAAACAAATTTTTTTTTTTTTTTTTTTGCATTGAGTTTGAGTAAAAAAGTGTAAAAAAATCAAAATTCATAAAATAGAGAAAAAAAAAAGAAGAAGATGGAATTTCTATTGAAGCAATAATAAATTCATAAACATAAAAATAAACTTGTTCAATAGGAAGATATGATTTGAATTTTTAGATTTAAAATGTTAGATTATATTTTTGTGATGATTTGTTGTTTATAAATAATTTGTGAACTTGAATTTCTGTTTAGGATACTTCAATGGTTGTTTAAATATTTTTTTATAAAAAAATAAAAAATAAATAAATAGACATGGCTAATAGGCCCATAGCTTTTGGATCTGACATGGCCGTCAGACCCAATGCTCTTGGGTCTAGCATGGCTGTTAGACTCAATATACTTAAAATATTTTTTATGCTTTTAATATTTTTTTAACATTTAAAAAAAAAATTGATATTGATCCGCTATGGAGGACGGGTAATATATTAGTCTATAGCTATAGTATCATGAGGTTGTAAAAGAGAAAATTGAGTGAGTTTTTCTAGCTTTTAGACTTGGAAAAGAAGTGCAATTTTTTAAAGTGAAGTTATTGAAGTTTTGAGATACCGTTTGCAAGAATACCATTTGCATTAAGTGATGTGCAATTTAATATTGCTTATACATCTTTGTCTGAATTTCCTTAATAAATAAATCACATTTACAGTACTTTATGCTATCAAGTATAATACTATACTTATCGTATGTGTTTATGTGCATGATAGGAAATTGAATTAATTTAGTTATAAATTTAAGATTTAAACTTAGATAATTTACTTGTGTTGTATCTTAAAAATTTGAATGTGAATATATTAAATATATCTAAACTTATATGGAAGATATATATACTGTGTTAATATAAAAATTTAATTAAACAACTGCAAATAATCCCAACATTCCTCTCATGTGAAAATGCAAATAGCAATTGATAGTCTAATATCTTTGGTGGGAGTCATGACTTTTGCAACCCTCTCATGGCTTGGTCTTACATTATCGAACAACAGAAATGTAGCTGGTGAATTTTAATAATTAAGGGCGTGCATGTTTTATAAGAGCCTGGAACAGTTAGAGTTTTATTTCCTTATCTAGACCCACAAAATACCCTTTTCAGGAAATGAGGTTTCCTCGAATCCAAAAAAAAAAAAATTAATAACCAAGACATAACTCATTGGAGCCAAAACATGAGAACACTCTCTGTTTGTTAACATTATTCAATGGCCACGGCCAAATTCGAACTAGACAATAATCTTGTTATGCTTCAAGGGTGGTGGTGAAGGAGGAGAATCCTCGGATTTAACACAAGAACCTTCAAGAATGTCGCCTTCCTCCGCGGTCCTAGCGTAACAATCGAGTGATGGTGCGAATTGCTCGACCTAGGTGAGTCTCTCCATTAAAGAAGACGAGGATGATTTTCCCGGTGCTGGGTCGAAGAACCCCAACAAGTGTAATGCGATTTCCGAGACACTATAAGGATCTTCTCAGGTGAACTTCATGAAACAGCCGAGCATAATTAAGTGATTTTCCAACTTTTGAATACAAATATGAAATAGTATGATGTTTGTGACAAATTGGAAGGGAATCGTCATCAAGATCAGTTCTATAGCAGATTGGTACGAGGTCGGCCTATAATGGGCCTAAATTGACCAGCCCGTTTGATCAGCTTCAAGGGTTATTGCTGGCCCATTTGCCACTTGACCTTGTTGTCCCCTGTAGGATTATATAATTTTTGTTCCCGAAATCTCAATCAATATTAACATCAAAAAGCCCAATTACTAGCGGAAAGCTGCTACTCCCTTTTGCTTTTAGCTGTGGTTGGCCAGAACAACATCGCTGGCTCAAACTGTTTTTTTAAGATATATTAAAATAATATATTTTTATTTTAAAAAAATAGTTTTTGCAATTTAAAAATGCAATTCCAAACGAATTAAATCACAACAGAATGAGTTTGAAAAGGCTAGCAGTAATATTTATCCATGGATGAATAGATTACTCAGAACTGTAATTTTCTCAAGACAAATTAAACTGGATCCACCCGCCAACAGTTCTATAAAATATCAAAATTTTGGCGAATTTACCCGCTGCATCCTCCCGCCATTTGTCCGCACAAAAGAAAAGAACTGCACGTTGCTTTCCCGGCCAGATCACAACTCCCCTGGTAACAGTGCTAATATTTAAAATAAAAAGGGTCATTTTTCTCTTAAAGATCATGTGTTATATTAAAGAAAAGAACTACACGTTGCTTTCCCGAATCCACTTTGCTTTTGGATTCAAGTGCAATGCATCTTCATTTCTCCGATTATGACACGTGGCTTCATTTTTGCCGTTAGATTAACTCGTAAATCAAGCTATATAGAGTTTTCAGTCTCCGGTTCTGCTTACGAGTAGTGTTTTTTTGTTTTCCCGTATTTGAGAATTTTTGAATTCTTTTTAAATTAGTTTTTTTATAATTTTAAATTAATTTAAAATACTGATATAAAAAAATCCCAGCCACTGTCCGAAAAAACGCATAATAAGTACTCCATAGAAAGTGGGACGGGGGCCACCGTTGATTTAGTCTTTATGGTTTACACGTGGCAGGTTCCAGGTGCTTAGCTAGCACCATACACGATGATGATAAAGGGTGTATTAATTTTCGCTCAGCTCATGATTAGGGGATGAGCGAAGGCCAGTCTGCTAATCATTCACGTTTTATTAACATCTGATGCTTTGAATAAAAAATAATTATTATTTTTTTATCGCCGGAGTGAATAGCCCGCCCTCCGAGAAATGAACGAAGCTTGAATATTGGTGGCGCTGCTAGCAGGAGAGATGGATGTCTGCCGTGTATGTAAAACTACATGGAGAAACTTTCGCGTGAGTGATTTTGGCTGGTGAAAATAGGCAAAAGAAAAATGTTATTAGCTAAATAAATAATTTGTCTGTGATATTTTTCAATTTATTGGAAGTTGTGTCATATGGTGGGTGCTCAATAAACAATAGAGCTTTTTCTTTCTAATTAGTTTATAATGGCTGATTTATGGGGGGGAAGGAAGAAAAAAAAAAGTTAATCGTAGATCCGGTTTTAGTTTGTTCTAAAATATTTATAAAGGAGGGGGAGGAAAGCTTTGAACCCGTTTGGTTTTGTAGTATTAATTACTTTTGAGAATTTATTTTTTTTAGAAATATATTAAAATAATAATTTTTTTATTTTTAAAATTTTATTTTTTACATTAGTATATTAAAATAATTTATAAACATTAAAAAATATTTAAAATAAAATTTAAATTTTCACAACAAAAAAAAAAAACTTTCAAACCACATAAACGACCGTTACTTTGAAACTTATTTTCCTTTCACACAGCGGCTTTGGAGGCTTGCATTGCTCTTTTACATAATTGTCCACCGACAGAAAAGAGGGCTGATAATGCTTTCTAAAAGCAGCATGAAATGATTTGTACGTGTGTATGAAGAATTACAGCATACAGTCTAATTGGCTAGTGATTATAGAGACAAAATAATGGTTATAACAGTCATTTGGTCACTCCAGGAGAATTTTAGCACCCAGGGGGGCTAAGGGAAAAGGGTATTTAAGTCTATTCCCCACATGCAAGACTACGTGCCTATGTGGTATTTCTTTTGTTTCAGCAGCCACCATAAGATGATGATGTCTGGCTTATTCAACTAACACTTCCACACAATCGGCGGTCCTTTCAGTAGTTTATTATCTCAACCGTCCATCAAGTTTAAGGCTATTATCATGGATGGTTAAGATCGCTTTGTGGTCATTGACTTGAGAATCCGAGCATGCAGCCAGGGACAACAGGCCCCCTGAGTTCAGTGTTCTATCAACAGAGGAATGTCAAACTTCCATTGTCTACCTTTTTCTAGTTTTTTTCCTAACATTTCAAAATTATATCAATTGCATCCTTCCACTGCCCGATTGTTACAAAACTTGAGGTAACTACTTTGTTAGAAATCATGGCGTTCGAGAGGGGAGTATCAATTGTTGTGGTTGATGGACCATCAGAGGCCTATATAATTCTAAGATGGCTGAAGCCATGGCGTTCAAGAGTGTGCTGGAATATTTTACAGCTCAGAATTATAAGGCATGCCTGAAAGAAGCCACTAGCTGTCTTCAATTATTGTGAGTCAAACTTCGAACTCCAGAATTATTGTCTTCAATTTTAGCTGCTGATGCTTAATAATACAAGAATCTTCAGTTCAGAAAAAAACGGTGGAGATAATAGAAATTCATCCCATAATTACTTGCTATCATTCTATCCATCCACCAAGCCACATGTTCGATCAAGGGTTCAATTCAAAAATCAAGAGTGGGATGATATTTTTTTATGAACTTTTACTGGATATGAAATAATTTAGTTTTGGTATGTACAAGCCTGACCAAACATATACATGAGCATCAAATAAAAAAATCGTCAATGAGTTGTAATTCAATGTACAGTGATATCCCTGTTTTCTTCAATAAATCTGAATTCTCATGTGCAATAAAAAAAAATTCTGTCAAGCATGTGAAAAATATTTTTCTCCGGTCTGCAATGTATGTGTAAGTTTCTGTTCATTAATTACCCTACTAATCTCTACCTTCTTAGAAGAAGGTAAACGCCCTGGTGGCCAGACACATGAGATGTAATGGAAACCAAACCAGACATTATGATTGGTCTCCGGCATATACAACTGGATTAGATCTAACTGGTTTAGTACTTCATCATTGCTCATGTTGGTCGCAATGAATTACGTTTCCCAGAAGGGAAAGCTTGGAAAAAATCAAATTTAAGCAGAGTTACTTTGATGATTAATGGTGCTAGAAGAAACAAAATGCATCGCCAATATTCTTAGTATCAAAAGCACTAGAACCAATCAAGTCTTGCCAGGTTAGGAGGATGGTCCCTTGAAGTATAAACTACCCAATATACAGAGCACGGATCTGTTCATCTTCCTCAAAAGTTTGAGAAAAGAAGAGGGGGGCAAGTAGGGATAGGGTTGAGCTGCACAGAAGAAATCTAAAAAGCCGATCCTTATTCCAGAGTCCCGATGTCCCGTTCAACATTCCACATTCTTCACAATTATTGATTTCTTCATGCTTTTCCATCACCTTTTCTTTTTTTCCCAAGTGTTGCATTGCAAAAGCTCACGGTCAGACAGTCATGGAAAAGAAACTTGGAGTCTCTGCTGGCCATCCTGTACGTTACGAATTACCATTGAAAGTGATATGTCGGGTCATAAGAGCTTGGATGTATATTACAAGGATCGGCTGTGTGAATCCAAAAGAAAACTCGAGTCCATTATGTATGTCTAGAAGTGCAACTTGGTATATCCATACATGTACATATTTTCCTTCTGGTAAATGTGATGAAGGTTACGATATAACTAGACCAGATTTCGATCAAAAACTAAGGGAGCTGCAGACAACGTGATCCAAGGCGACAAAAGTGTGAGAAATCAAGAAAATGATTTGAGAAATTGAAGAAAATCAATGATATTCACTGCTTGCTTGAGTCCACGGTGAATTACCTCATACCTCTTTTAGTTTTTTTTTAATAGATGCAATTGTAAATGAAGGTTTGAATTAGAAACTTCTTTAAAAACACTAGTACCTAGTGTCGATTGACCTACAGTTAATTAGCACAATTTCCCTAGTCTGGTAGACAGAAAACATCGAGGTTTCTGTTTCTTTTCTTAACTCTCCTCTCTCCCCTTCCCTAGTAATGAAAAATGTTCACCAACACATGATGGTATTATTTCGTTTGTGATGTTTTTTTCGTGATTGCACGGCTGCCTAATATGACATATGGAATGATGCATGGACGTTCTTGGGGAGTTTGTTGAAATCTGTGATCAATTACTGTCAGTCTGTCACTGTCATTTTCGAAAGAAAAAAAATAATTGTAACTTAACATTATGCAGGACCCAAAATACAGAGGAATTTGTCGGTGCTTCATGGACCAACAGTAGTGGTAGCTGGGGCTCACCATTGTTGCACACCTGCACTTGGACATCAATCATCTATGAGAAAATATGGAGCATAAAGTTGTCGATTATAAAATTTTGCTGATAATATAGTAGGTTTCTTTCACAGCCTATGTCACTGCCAAGGCCAATTTGACATCCTGATAAGGAAATCTCATCTGCAATGAGGACCATGTGTAGAATTATATAGTCCCTATAATTTTTATCAAACTTTACACATCATGACAGGCCAGAACATGAAGTATTAGTGTACACAATCATTGATTAATCTGTTAAAATATAATAGTGTAATGAATGTTAGTGATTGATTAAATATACATTTTCCTGGTCGAGTGGTGACGGCTGAGAACCTGGTTAGTGAGTAGAGATTCGCTCAAACAAGAACAACCACCGACACTCCACCAACCACAAATCTTGGCCGTGAGATTTCGTCAAGCATTTGAGCCTAACTTGTATTCCCAGCTGATGTTTATGGATGCTCCGGAGCTCCTCCGAAGGTTGATGTGCTTTTAAACCACCAGTCAGTTTGATCTGTAATTCATGATAAGTTTGACCTCATGCAATATACCATAAATTAGAGTTTTATGACGATGGGGTGATTCATGCTCTTGCAATAATTGTGGTCTGTGCAAACAGATGCAGGAGATTCTGCAGAGCCATTTGTTTTCTAACAGTGATGGTCTCATACTTGGTTGGTTCACGCAATTAATACAGAATACGAAATTGACAGGATACCCGTTAAAGAAGTATCCATGCTACATGCCCCGCTTGCCCTAAATCGCTTTAAGAAATCACCACGAACTCTTCACAAGAAGAACCACGCGCATGTGATGCATCCTGTACACATCACATATAATTGTCTGTAAAATTCCCCCTTGGATTCTTGTAAACGTGCTATATATATTGAAAATGGTTTTACTTGTCTGGTCTTGAATAGTTTTTTCAGGACAAAAATGTCACAGCCACTCATTTTTGGGTCCATTTGACGAGCAATCCGATTATCTTAATACGCAGGGTGTCTAGATGCTTCCCTGACAAAAATAATATACTTAATTGTTTTTTTCCTAAGCGACAGTTGCTCGGTCACTTCCTGAGAGTTGAAAAAAGAAAAAAAAAATTGCACGGCGAGTTGTCGATTTTTTTAAAGACAATATTTCTGGTTCTTATTTATATTGATTTAAAAAAATTAATTTTAAAAAAATCAAAAAGTTTTAAAAACATGATTTTACAGAGAGAAAAAAAATTATCGTGACCGACACTTAATGACAGCAAGAAAACGCTGACGAGCTGTCTTGGTCGAGAGCTTTAAGAAAGAAAACTACATTTGTTATCTTGTGTTCGGTTGGGATGTCCAATCTGGCAGCTCAACCTGCACGCTCGAGATTAGATAATCGGAAGGAACAACGCCCTTAATTCACACCAGTATATTTAATGCGGAAGGGTCCAGGTGTCCGTTTTGGAAGAAGAAATGGTATTTTTATGAGACGATGAAAGGAGATTACTTAACCACCTGGTCTGACCAATTATAAAGCTAACTGAAAACACAGTGGTGGCAGTAAATGATTTGGGCGTGCTCTGCACTTGTTGTGTTTTTCAGGGAATCCATGATTTACCGCTGGATTCTATACAAATATCATTTGTTCTTAGAATTGGTAAAATCCAGAATCATTATTATTTTTTTCTTACGATTAGAGATGTCATGAGGTCAGCACTAAATCCACTTCTCGATCCCGTCTGATACAAGCTATCCAGGTTGAAATCAAGAGATTCATCATTGTTATTTATTTTATTTACTTTTTTACATTCTAATTTGAAGTCTGTAACAAGGGGGGTGTTTCTTAGCGTGATTT
>Ga0325403_1005683_pt1 | contig 11799 bp, 7 predicted proteins | sample PopdelMetagenome_19_FD_205665 | JGI IMG/M metagenome (GOLD analysis project Ga0325403, IMG submission 205665) | Populus deltoides microbial communities from Bellville, Georgia, United States - Xylem-PdKOR-R4 | ecosystem: Host-associated > Plants > Phyllosphere > Stem > Wood/Secondary xylem...
CTAGAATTCTACCAAAACTTTTCCATCCATTTCTCTCAACAAGTTCTTTGAAACTAAACCTTCAATTTTTTTGGGGGGGCATGGTTTTTAGAATTGACTTGCAAGTTGATTCGAAAAAAGAGAATAAATCATCATATTAATCGTTTTAATTAAGAAAATATTTTTTTTTGCTCTTTCTTTTTTTATTATTTTATGTTATTTTAGTTGGGCTTGGATAAAATTTGGCTGGATAAACTCGGTTATTAACAACTCAACCAAATAAATATTTTTTTATTATTTCAATGTCTTATTTAATTTAATTACAAATCAGACCCATTTCAAGCTTCTAGTCTTTTTTTTTTTTTCAGATGCAAAATTACTATGTGGGTTTCTAACTTTAGACCCAGCCCGCAATTTCTGTTCGCAAATGCAGTTTATAGCTACTCCAAGCCCGGATAGAATCCGGGCGGCACAGCCCAATAAAAATCTCAATATCAAGTAAGTAAAACGGCGTCACTTCCATACGAAACAATTGGTACTTATAACTATGCAATCAGGGCTAGGGTTTTTTTGCATCTGACTTTCCTCTCTATATAACAGATGCCGCTTAAAGGAGGACACACCACGAACATGACGCCTGCGCAGCCCGCTTCTCAATCTCTTAACATGTTTTCCTCTTCTTTTTTTTAAATGTTTCTACAAATTTTATTAATCAATTGCTCCATCTACGGATAGAAAAGGAGATTAAAAAGAGGGTTGGCTGTGATGATTATAAAAAATTCATCGTTCTGAATGCTATAGCCATGGCTTGACAGACTCATTTACACCCATAGAATATGAGCACCGACCCTCTCTTGTCTTTAATTTCAGATTCTATTTTATCGAATTTCTTTGCTTTATTTTATTTTTAATTGGATTAAAGCTTATTTATCTGATTTGATTTGTCTAGCTTAAATCATTTCCATGTTAAATTTAGTGTTTTTATGCTGAATTAATTAAAGGGTTTGAAGGAGCTGGACCATGATTTGCAATGCATTTGCTTTAAATGTTTTGTGTTTTGTCAGCTCCTTAAATTAAATCTGGTGGTGTTTAAAGCCCTAATTTGATGGAATTTGAAATTCTGTGGATTAGGGTTACGCACGCCTCCATATCACTTGATGACTTTATCTTAACTCGTTTTTTGTTGAATTTTATTTCTTATGTTCTTGAGCATAAGATGGTTCTTCAATAAACTGTTATTTCTAACCAATTCGGATTTATTGATAGTTACAGCTTAAGCATCGTAGAATCTTTCTAGTAAATTGGTTTCGCATCGTGGGAGTTTTGGGAGATTCTGTTTGCATGTGCTCTAAATTGTTATTTCTTACCGATTCATACTTCTTGATTGTTACATCATAAGCGTCATAGGATTTTTATAGTTAATTGTTCTCGCATTGAAGGAATTTAGGGAAACTTTATTTGAATGTGCTGTAAAACAGGGAAACTCGAGTTTATATACTGTTTCTGATTAAATTTTTGGTGCTTTTTTTTTCTATTATACTTGCATGGTTATGGGTTTTACCAGTCTTACAAGTGGAACCTGTATGCCGAGGATTGGTGTTGATGCTTGTTGAGTGCCCAGGCATGGGCGTGGGTGCCTTGTTAGGTGTTTTGGCCAGAACCTCCAGCATGAGCATCCATCTATTGAACATAGACGAGTCAAGCGAAACTAAACGAGTTTGAAATTGGAGTAGAATGGGTGTCCTGCGGGTTCGTTGTTGACAGTACCGAAATCTATCTCTGTTGCAGTTGTATGCCTGCTGGGTGGTCACTAGATAATCGTGGAAGGGTGGTTGGGACCTTAAACTCGTTAAAGATGCGATTTTGCTAGCATTGTATGACATTTTGATGCAGAACTTACCTTCAATTTATAGTTGTCATGTTGAATTACGCTCAACCTTTTGACTTCTCTTACTGGGAGTTCGTTTGTGGATTTTGATTGCTATCTTCAATCATTCTTCAGCTACATGTTTTGTGGTCTGTGACTTGGAATTAAGAAGAGAAGAGCAAGAGCAGTAACGGACAGAAACCGTGCCATTAAATTTAAACCAGAAGAAAGCAAAAGTGAAGGCTTGAGAAGGTTTCAAGAACTTTGATGCAATCATGGTAGAAAAAGAATAAAAAAGCAGGAGAATGATAAGAGTAGAGGAAAGAAATTACATTGGTTTGTTGAAGTTGGAACCTTGGGGTGGTGGGCGAACGGTTCAAAATTTCTAACTTCATGGCTTGATTTTCATGTGGCATTGATCACCTAGTACTTTGATGGCCTTGGTTTCTTGTTAATGGACCAAAAACGTAAATTTATCAAATTTGTCAATTAACTAGAAGCAATACGATGAGCTCTGTTCTTTGCTTCATCTTATTGTGTCTCTCCTCTAGTCAAGCATGCAGTCTCCGCAATGCTGTTCTTGTTTAAAGTTTAAACGATTGTCTTGGACGATTTCCTTTGTATATTGTACAATATCCCATTCCTTTCTCAGTTCAAATAAACGTGTTGTGCATGGATTTTGTGCCAAGAGTTGCCATGCCGATGGATTCTTTAGGCCTGTTTCAAGGCACACCGGACGTTCTACAAAGTTCAATCTGGTCCATGGGCAACCTAATTGGACTACTATTCAATACATAAAGTTTTTACCCTTCCAAACTATCAAGGCTTGAAATTTTCTTGAGACTTTATTTAAATTCCGGGGGGATGGGAATGAGTGGTGAATTTAGGCATTGTGATTCTCAATGCGTAGGCTTAGATTTATTGATCTCACATTAAATTAATAAGAAAAAAACAGCCTAACACTTGTGAGATTTTCTATACGGAAGGCCAACTTAAGTCCACAAAGAGCCTCACCATGATTGGCTCTAATGTACAGAGATGCTAGAGCCGCCTAGTTTTCCCCTGTAAAAGCCGAAAGCCTAATGTCAAGTCCCAGGGTTAGACGCCATAAATACTCTGGAGTATAAAGCCCATGAACAAAAGAAGCCAATATGAAATAGTCAAAAGAAGCCCAATCGTAACCACTAGTTAGGCAGCCAGCTCAAGTTTGTCACCCTCGCAGCACCGTAATCAGCTGGATACTTCCATATATATAATTTTACATTTGCCTAGTTCGATTTGAAGATTGCCCTATAATAGTGTTTCTTCGTAGTTTAACTTTCTTTTTTCTAACAAAAAGATTAGATTGTTTTTCGCATAAAAAATATATTATATTGAAGTGTTTTCTCAATGATTTCAATATAATCATATCAAAATTAAATAAAAAGTTTTTAAAAATATTATCTCAAATGATATTTTCCTTTACAAAAACACTCTATATAACTTATTACTAAACATTATTATGTCAACTAATTGCTTCCCTCGTCATCAATTAATTACTTTCATTAAAATGGTTGCTCATTATATCATCTGGATTAGTTTTTTTATAAAAACAATTATTAAAAAAAAATGTTTATAAAAACAATGTAGATTCACCCTTTTCCCCTTTTTTTATTATTTAAAGCTGACTAAATTAATTAAAATAGAGTTTGGTTAACTCAATCAAATTATTTTCTTAATTTAAAATTGACCTTACTAAATTAATTTAAATAGAGTTTGGTTAAGTCAATCAAATTAGATATTGCCTGATGAATTCTGATTTCACATCACAGCTATGTTCTAAAATGTTCAAAATAAATAATACCTCACATTTGACATTTGAGCCTATCAAAATATTCATCGAGTGACTTAGCAATTGTATCTGAATTCTTCCATCCAAGTCTTGTCGGTCCTAAAAAGAATAAAATAAATAAAATCCGCGCCCTGCATTCTCAATTTGTAACTACTACGTCAGGCACATCTACAGCAACAAAGCCTCTGGCTCAACAATATCTGAAAAACAATAATAGAACAATCACCAGTTATATAACACCGCATAGGGACTGAGTCAAAATTATACTAGACAAGCATAATTCCATGATACAAATTACAAGCCTTTAAACTTAAAGGACCTTTCTGCCAAGCACATTGGCGATCATCGTTGTAACTGTTCTCCATTTCTTCTGAACACACAAATAACCAAAGAAATACATATAATAAAATTCGAAAAATAACAATATAACAGACAGATTAATAACTTCAAAAACAAAGTGCTCCATGTTTTGTCAGCTACGATGACAGGAGACTTCTTAGATGGCAGATCAACAGAGTTACATGGCAGGCAATGAAGAAGAATGCACAATAGTTGATCCAAGGAGGTCATTGCAGAGACTGCCACCTTCATTGGTCTTGTTCTCTGCTCTTGGGCTGCTTCCCGCACTGCTATTTGAAAGGGAAGCAAACGCTGACTTTTGTAAGACCCCAGTTGGAGATGAACCTATACGAGGACTGTTGTCCCATCTATAGGTCATCAGGTTCAGCGATGACGTGGTCTTGCACTCTGTTGCTGCATTGTTATTGGTGTTGTGCAAGACCTCCCCGAGCGGACCACCCATTGAAGTTCCCCAAGAAATGGGAATCCAGTTGGCTTGCCTTTGGTTTGGTTCGTTGGCAATACTACCACCTCCACCTCCCACTCCCAGTCCCATCTGTATTGGATCAAATTCTCGTGATAATCTCAATGGGGAGAGAGTGACTTTTTCATTGTTTGGGGAGGAAGTAGATGACATGAAGTCTGCAGGAGCCATGGGGATTGAAATCGATAGCTGGGTTCTCTCAGATTGCTGATCAAGTTCAGGCCAGGAAACAGCAGAACGATCAGACTGACTTTTAGGCCAATCATCCATGAATTGGCGGAGGGAGTGCTGTGAAACAGATTCCTGGTCAGTGAGGTCCTGAGACGAACCAAAATTTCTGCAACTCATTAAAGATGAGCTTTTCTGTGAGTGATTGAGGAGGGAGTCGGAGGTGACAAGTCCAAACTCATTTCGTAAGGATTCCCCATACGAGTTTTGTTGTTTTGATATGAAGAATGGAGTTTCTTTAGATTTAAGGTCCATGTTGGATCGAAGCATGGACAAGGCTGTCGTATCCTGCGTTCTCTCACCTACATTCTCTTTAGTAAGGAACATCCTGCAAGTTATCCATGAATACAAACCATTAATTACCTTCAAACAAGCCAATTTTGGGTATAAAAAAGAATAAGCTACTCGATCTGAAGACATCAACGAGTTCCTTACAAGTAGAATTCCGATTCCCTATTACATAGAAATCCCATGTCACAATAAATAAATAAAAATAAAACCTTCTTTAAAAGGATAGAATGGATTCCACGACAGTCAAGGTTTATATTCATCTTGCTTTTACCTGCTGAGCGTATTAGAGGCAGAAAGATTAGATGGACTAGCTGCTTGCTGCTGATTATGAGCAATAGTGAGGCTGTCGGACACAGTGCTGCGAAGCCCCACCACTGATGATGATGTAGAAGACGAAGTGCCATTGGCTGGCTTTACAGTGGTGGCGGCTGCAGCGGAATGGCCTGATTGGCCTTCCACAGGCTTTCTTGAACGATGGCGGCCCCTGTTCATATGCCGCTCACAATACTTCTGATCGGCAACTGCATCTCTTGAGCACCGCCATTTCTTCCCATCTGTCCTTCGACACCGTCCTGGCTCCGGATCAGTGTTGCTGGAGAAACCCATATGGAAAGCACCCCATGGCACTGTATTTGCACATTTCACAAGACAAATGGAACACAGATACGAATGTCAGATAAAGAAATGATATTTCGATTCCTGACTAATCTGCTGGATACAAATTCGAAGCAGCTAAGAATAGAACTTCCGTGTTAACTTAAGATTGAGTGAAACTAAATGGAGTACAGGTATTATAGCTGAAATTTTAGTTCTTTTCAAAGGACTACTGCTTTGGTGATTACGTATTCGCAAGGACTCATAATTAGAGCTCGATTGGATTTCTTTTCACTAAGATGCTAGAGATTCCAGCGGAAATGATCTGTGGCCATGCGTTCAAAGATTTACCATTTAACCACAGGATTAGTACTCCACGGAAAAGAAAAGAAAACCCATCTTGCACAAACGATCCCTTCTTCACATAGAAAATACAAACACTGACGCACACCTAGACAGACACAAAGGCATGTATGGCTACTTTGTACATCAAAATAGACAGAATCAATTCAAGGGAGAGAAGCAAATCTGTTGGACAAAAGGCTAAAAGAACTTGGAACTCAGTTCTTTATGGAGGAGACAAAACTTACATGTATTGGGCCTGAAAAATCCAGCAGAAAAGCTAGGAAACCCAGCAGAATCAAGAGCTTTTCTAATGGGAAGGAGCAGATTAGATGGTATAGGCACATTTGCTGCTACATACTTGTAGATCAAGGCCTGATGTTCAAGCTCCATCCATTGTGATTGAGTGAATGGCCATCTGGTCTCGGTCAAAACCCCATGCATGCTGGCAGCATTGTAGATACCAGAGCTGTAGCCTGAAAAAACAAGCACCAAAAAAAATCAGGTCAAACCATGTAGAAACTTCAGACACATAAATCCAAAATATCTTCGTCCGCAGATAATATAAAATAGAAAAGGTCATGATCTCCTGATGTAGAAAGGAGAAGGAAAGCATGGAAAGTGTCTAGAAGGTTACTAAAAATCAATTTTTGCCTACAAAACTTGAAGAGGCTGAAACATTAATGAGTTTCTGTCTGTAAGAGACCATGAAAACAAACCATAAAGGTCGAAAGTAAAGCCATGAAAGGGAGAAACAGACGAAATCCAAAACAAAATTTTCTCCTTTTGAGCACACTGGTTCCCTGTGCATGATTAATTACCAGAACCCATCACCCCAAAACAGGAAGGAAGACACAGATGATAACAATTTCTACTGTATCTTGAAAAGACTTTTAAACAAGACCACCCCTAGATTTCACCGAAATGACCTCTCGACACCACTAGAACCGGGAATCATACCCCAAATAACAAGCTATTGATCAAATAGACGTTAACAAAAAACCACAACCCCGTCACCTGTGAGTTCAATAAAAAAAACCATGGGTTCATGCAATGCGCCCCATAAAGCCATAATGTCTGTAGAAGCCACTTGCTTCCACAAAGGAAACCAAGGATAACACTATCATATCCTCAAATAATGAAGCATACCCCACTTATAGGCGAATCCTTAATGGTGTTCAATATGGTACCTGTATTTCTATTATGAGCAGAAGATGTGAGGTGAAAGTACGGCAATGAGCCATTTTGGGAGCTTCTCTCCGCTGAAGGAGCTGATCTGGGATAGGAGAAGCTGAGCATCTGCTGCTGCTGCTGCTGCTGTCCATCAGCGAAGAGAAAGTTGGAGCTAGATTTCAGAAGTGAAGTGTTACTCTGCTCAAGTAGCATTGACTCAGTTTTGGACAATTTAGAGCTCCTCCAATCACCATCGATGTTGCCAGGTCTCTCTTGCTTCAAGAACCCAGATCCGTACAACTTCTGCTTTGCTTCAGGATCTGAGCTAGCAAGAGAAGCAAAACCACTATTACTTGTGTCTGAACCCACCAAACCATCCAAACCCACCTGAACCCCAAAATCCATATAGAATATCACAACAGAAACTACAAAACCTCTACGCTAAAGAAACAATACTGAAGAAGCATTAGCCCGTTGGGTAAAAAGACAGGACTTTTAGGTGTTAGGGACAGGTTCATCTTACGAGCTTCATATGAGAGAGTAGATGATAGATATTAGTTAAAGCTACAAAAGCTGAAACTGAAAAAACCAGACTGGTTTTTTGTTCAAGACTTGATTTTGTTTTTTGGAAAGATAAAAAAAATAATTGGAGAGAGACAGCTGTGGGGAGGAAACTGACCAGACAAAGCTGGTATTAACTACTCTTATATATTTCAGACAAACTCACAAGAACCTCTGTTCAATAATATTACAGAGAAACCCCTGGAGGAGGGGTGTAATTGACATGGCATAACGAAAAAAACCAAGGGTGTTATTGTCTTTTAGAATCTATAATGGTCACTTTTGTCTCCTGCTAAAACCTATCTTCCAAATTTTTCTTTTGCTACATTCGGTAACGCGGTTCACTGTTTATAATACGTTTTAAACTGTTTTTTACCTCAAACAGTTATTAAGTTAATATTTTTTTATGTTTTTTTATAATTTTAATGTTTTGATATTAAGGATAAAAAGATATTTTTTAATATATTTTTAGTTTTAAAATATTTTTACAAAATACTTTAACTACTTTAATAAATATATATATCGAGTAACAAAATTTTGTGTTGTCAAACTACTTGATGAAGAAGAGTTAAGTTTTACATAATCAGATTAATTTCAAAATAGAATTAAACCTAATAATCAACTAATTAAAAGATAGAACTCTTATTTACAAGGATAGTCTTTATTACTTTTTAAAATATTTTTTATTTTAAAATGCTTTAGAATAATATATTTTTATTATTTTAAAATTTATTTTTAGCTTTAGCACATTAAAACAACCTAAAACTATAAAAACAAAAATTTTAAATAGAAAAAATCAAAATTTATTAAAAAAACACTCCCAAACATAACTATATGAGAGCATTTGTAATTGTGGTCTGGGTTATTTTTTAAATTTTTTTAAAATAATTTTTTTAAATTTTTTTATAGGGTGTTTGAAAGTGAGTTTTAATTTGTTTTTTTATTAAAATTTAAATTATTTTTGTTTTAAATTATTTTTTAACGTTTTTAAATTATTTTAATATATTGATTTTAAAAATAAATTTTAAAAGATAAAAAAAAACATTATTTTAAATAAGATTGAAAGTACTTTTTATCGCAGTGGGAGGTGGGGATGAGAAAGAAATATGGCTTACTTTGCCTTGCAAAGTCCGCTAGCGGTTGCAAATGCGATACACAATGAATCTATTCGCTCTCTCTTTCTCTGTCGTTCATTGATTGGAAAGGCGATGGCAAGTTGGGCTGCATGGAGGAAGATGCATTGCCACGTGACAGACGCCATTGAAAGAAATTCTAATGTCGTCTCATAAAGCCGTACTTACACGCCCCATCTTTATCTCCCCCATCTTTCCCTGTCTCTTTTATGTGAAATGGGCCCATGACATTTGCATCGGGCACCACCTAGATTTTATTACCCTTCCTTTTCTCTCAAATATTAAGATTAATTTAATGATGAAATTATGATTTAATTATGAGTTAATGATAGATTTCTGTAAGTTTCAAGTTTAAACTCTTCCTTAGCCTTGATCAAGTTCTTAAATTAAGATTTTTTCTTTAATTTTTGTTTTTTTCTTAATTGATGGTGTCCCATATTTCCATGAGTTGGTTGAGATTGCATAATTGAATGGACAAATATACTATTAAATCCACCAGCTAAAATGTCTCTAAATTTGAGACACGTATGTTAGTTCTTCCTCGAGCTACAAAAGCGCAACACTGCAGTTTCCATTCCACACTCTTGCGTGCGTGATGGGAAGCAAATCCAGCACTGACGAGTGCTCCACCCACTCTTCGAGTTGGCATTGATTTCTTAGGCCCCGCTGCAGGACTCAGTAGGAAGCAGACATTGTTTTTATTTCCATCATGAAAGCCTAGCAAGATTTCTACTTTTTTAAAAAAAGAGAAATTTGCATTAATACTCGAAATTATACATGATAATTCATACGAAAACATGAATAAAAAAATCCTCGAAATTAAAATCATCAAGTCTTATTCATGTTTGAACTGGTTGAGTCAACCAAATCGTAAATTTACCTACTAGATTATTTAAGTTTAACCCAATTAATATTCAAAATGATTCTATATCAAAATAAAGGTTTGATAACTACGAGCCGGTCATCCAGTTCGGAAAAGAAAAAATAAATTCCTGCATGGGAAGAGAATTCGAGAGAATCCATGTAAAACCATAAATAAAAACACGGGAATGATTGAAAGATTTTTAAATAGAAACGTCGTATCGAACTGGGCAGGTCATTGATTCATTGCATGCATCTGGAGCGCAGGTGAGGGGAAAAAAAGGAAATTACAAGGCAGAGTTCACTCTCTGGAAAAACTGAAAAGTCTGAGCTCAACAGTCAAATTGGACGAACAAATTAGACAAAAGAAGAATATAAATAAGAACATGGACGTGCTTATGTTTGGACACACTTTCACGCTGAGGGACATTCTGAAGTTTTGAAGTTCTTGCTGCTTGTCATTGTCACGATAATTGATGTTGTCATCTGCAGTTCAGGTAACCAGCAGCTGGTCCAAGTCCGGGACTCCGAAGAAGTTTCTGACCTTCGGATCATTGGAACGGCCATGCACAGTTTAATTACACATGTTAGAGCTTGTTCAGTGACGCGGCTGCTTCAGCGTCACCGAAATATTTTAATTTTTTTATGTTTCTAAATTATCTTGATATTAAATGTTTTAAAGAAAAAAACCTAAATGTGAGAAAATATCTATTGAAAAACCAGTCATGTAGTAAAGTAGTAATTCCAAAACGCGACTCGTGTGAAAACGAATGCAGAGTTATTATGCGCCCATGGAGATAGCTAGATTGCCTCGTAATTCCTATTAATTTCCCCGTGACTAGGATTTTAGAGATCACGAGTTCAAGAATGTGTGAATACAGTACAAGGCAGAGTTATTCCTCGGCGCAGCGCGCCAACCACAAAGCAAGAGGAGTTGTTTGGATAACGATTGATGTTTACCATTGCTCTTTTAACAATGATCGGAGCATGGTAGGTTGACTTTCCTCTTCAGTGTTCGAACCTCCTAAAAAAGTCATGTGTTTGTATGGATGAGCGCTTGACTTAATTTTAAAATGTAAAAATTAGGAAGCAAATAAAAACTGACCCAGTACTAATAAAATCCCACGCGATTCATACTAAAAAAAAAAAAAAACAGTCAAGGCATGATGGTGCGAGCAAGAGTATAAAAAAACATGAACGATTTTCCAAACAGGAACAAGCATCGTTTTTAATTTAATCGCTCGAGTTAAGTTGAGATTTTATCAACACCTTCCACTCGCTTGAGTTAATTTGTTAAAAATAAATGGGATTATTTTTACATTCGAGTTGGGTATGAAAATTATTATTTTATATATATTTTTAAATTTACTGGTTATTTTTAGATTGCAATCTTGATTAGATTTATATATTTAATTTAATTTGAGCTTCGTAAATTAAATATATTTAAACCCTCTATCCTTCATTGTAACTCGTGTCACATGACCTTTGAAATTATAATTCAGGAGACTTTGTTCGAAAATGGAGAGCTCAATGGAATGTTGGGAAATAGTGGGGAAAGGGTTGATGGTATTGGGAAAAAAGAGAAGAAAAAACAGAAAGATAATTTGACATTGAAAGAAAGATGCCTGGCAGAGGAGGCATGCTCGACGCATCCTTGTCAAGGCTTGTAGCTTAGGAAGACAGCTTGACCTCGGGCCATGCTCCATAATTATTCTTCCACCACAGTGCAAGAGATCCTGTACAAGCTTCTGATTAAATAATTTCGCCAACAAACTGAGTAGGTACCTCCACCTCCAAGAAACCTCTCAAACAGAACTGCTAGTTTGGGTTGATGAATATGTCATTGTATTATTTTTATTATAAACCTCCAGAAACTGTCAGGAAAAAAAAACACTAGGTGTTGCTGGAAAAAATATTTAGATGACTATAATTTAAGTTAATTTTTGTTAAATTAACTGTTAAATTAACTAAAACGCCATCTAAAATATAAAACCAAAAGAACTTGTAAAAAAATATAGAAAAATTATAAAGTTCAAGATCTAATAACTTGATGTTAAAAATAAAAACAAAAAATTTCAAAAAATATAATGTCGATGAAGAAAACTCAGGTCAATCC
>Ga0325403_1005685_pt1 | contig 11796 bp, 10 predicted proteins | sample PopdelMetagenome_19_FD_205665 | JGI IMG/M metagenome (GOLD analysis project Ga0325403, IMG submission 205665) | Populus deltoides microbial communities from Bellville, Georgia, United States - Xylem-PdKOR-R4 | ecosystem: Host-associated > Plants > Phyllosphere > Stem > Wood/Secondary xylem...
GACCGCGTGTTCTTCGCAGGTGTCGTTTATGACCAGCATACCCTCGTTTTGAACACCAAAGAATTTTATTTATGCTCTAGAAACTATAGACTATAAAAGCGAAGTTAAATATTTTAGAATCTTCTTTTTGGCAAGACAAGGATGGGTTCTTTTCAAGCCGGCTGATGGCATAAAATTCAACCATAAGGCAACCCAACCGTGTTGACTTTAAAGCACAGGCTCGAAGAAAGGCATTAAGTGTTCACATAATGTACACATGAGCAAGCCAAAGTCTCGTTCATTTACTTTGCCACCTTCATTCCATGCCCATCAAGTCCATTTCCAGGCACCTAAACCATGCAACTCAACCGCCTTCGCATCATTTTACCTGCTGATTTGGAGGAAATCAAGCCATTTGAGGACCCCAAAATCCCACAACCCATGCAAGATGGTGTCAGAAAGGACCGGCACCGCGGCTGTGGGAGCCAAATACTTCATTTCCTAGGTGATTCACTACGCCGGTTACAGGACTCGAAATGGATTGGTTGTTTTCTGCATGATAAACCAAGTAAACAGCAGCCGCAGCCTGGTCTGTTTTATGACCTTGAGGGAATCCAACTATCTGAGAAGGTTGGTGGTGCTAATCCAAGGATATTCAGCTATGCTGAGCTTTATATAGGGTCTAAAGGGTTTTGTGAAGATGAGGTTCTTGGTAGTGGAGGTTATGGAAAGGTTTATAGAGCAGTTTTACCAAGTGATGGCACTGTTGTTGCTGTTAAATGCTTGGCTGAGAGAGGAGAGCAGTTTGAGAAGACTTTTGCAGCTGAGTTGGTTGCGGTGGCTCATCTTCGACATAGGAATCTTGTCAGGCTAAGAGGTTGGTGTGTTCATGAAGAACAGTTGTTATTGGTTTATGACTACATGCCTAACCGCAGCCTGGACAGGGTGCTGTTTAGAAGGCCTGAAAACCTGAAAGCAGCACCTCTTTCCTGGGAACGAAGAAGGAATATAGTTGGTGGCTTGGCAGCAGCATTACATTATCTCCATGAAAACTTGGAGACACAGATCATTCACCGGGATGTGAAGACGAGCAATGTAATGCTTGACTCGCATTATAATGCCCGGCTTGGTGACTTTGGCTTGGCAAGGTGGTTAGAACATGAACTTGAGTACCAAATCAGGACGCCTTCAATGAAGAATCACCAGTTTCACCTGACTGAATCGACCAAAATAGGTGGCACCATCGGTTATTTGCCACCTGAGAGCTTCCAGAAACGAATCGTTGCTACTGCGAAATCTGATGTTTTCAGCTTTGGAATTGTTGTGTTAGAGGTGGTGTCTGGGAGGCGGGCAGTGGATCTGGCATATCCTGATGATCAGATCGTTTTGCTCGACTGGATAAGGGGGCTATCTGGTGAAGGGAAGCTTCTGCAAGCACGGGACAATAGGCTTCCAGATGGGTCTTTCGGGCTTTCTGATATGGAACGCTTGATTCATCTGGGGCTTCTATGCACGCTCCACAACCCGCAGCTTCGGCCTAACATGAAATGGGTTGTGGAAGCACTTTCTGGCAACATTTTGGGCAAATTGCCACCTCTTCCATCGTTTCAGTCACATCCTAGATACATAGCTATATCCTCTGCAAGCAACACTAGCATAAGCAAAACCAACACCACCACGACCACCACCGTTCCGAGTTCTGACATGACAATCTCGTTCACTTCATCAGCCTATGTCACAGCTATGGAAGAAACTATATATGAAACTGCAGAATTTGAGAATATTAATAAACTGAGCTCTTCTAAGTCGAACAACAGAAGTCACCGGCAAAATGCTCTCTTTATGGTGGAAACTCCCAGGGAAATATCCTACAAGGAAATCATTTCTGCTACAAACAATTTCTCCGACTCACAAAGAGTAGCAGAGGTGGACTTCGGAACTGCCTACTATGGAATCCTTGAAGACGGCCATCAAGTCTTGGTGAAGAGGCTTGGCATGACCCAGTGTCCCGCAATACGCGTTCGATTTTCAACTGAACTCCTAAACTTAGGCAGGCTCCGCCACCGCAACCTAATTCAACTCCGTGGATGGTGCACAGAACTAGGGGAGATGCTTGTCGTCTATGATTATTCAGCAAGTCGCCACATGAGTCATCTTCTTTTCCATCATGACAATAGAATTGGCCACTCTATTCTGCTTTGGCGCCACAGACATAACATTATCAAGTCTCTTGCTTCTGCAGTTCTTTATCTTCATGAGGAGTGGGATGAGCAAGTTATCCACAGGAATATCACTAACTCTTCTATCATTCTTGATCCAGACATGAATCCAAGACTTGGTAACTTTGCACTTGCCGAATTCTTGGCAAGAAATGATCATGCCCATAAAGCAGATGCTAAAGAAAATAATTCAGTCCGTGGAATTTTCGGTTACATGTCTCCAGAGTACATAGAACATGGTGAAGCAACCCCAATGGCTGATGTATATAGCTATGGTGTGGTGGTTCTGGAGGTGGTCAGTGGACAAATGGCAGTTGATTTCCGGAGGCCTGAGGTGCTATTGGTTCGTAGAGTTCATGAGTTTGAGGCACAGAAGAGACCACTGGAGGATCTGGCTGATATAAGGTTGAACGGTGAATATGATCTTGAAGAATTGATCAGAGTCGTCAAATTGGGAATTGCATGCACAAGGTCCAACCCAGAATTAAGGCCAACCATGAGGCAGATTGTAAGGATACTAGATGGCAATGATCAATGGTTCATGGAAAGAGGGCAAAATACGGAAAGTGGAGAAGAATGGAGACAAAAGAATGCTTGTTCTTTGTCAATGATTAGAAGAGTCCAAGCTCTAGGGATTCAATGAGAAATGCAAGTGACAATTAGATAGCGACTACAGGTTTCTGCGGCAACTTATAGTTCTTTGGTTATTTTCCTTCTTGCACCTTCTGTAGACTATCAATATATATGCCTTGTTTTTCAATAGGCTACCAAGTTTTCACATATAAGTTTCATTAGAATTTAGTGAAGCTTCAGTTATGCCTGTTAGCTTCTTGCCATATCCACCGCTATGTCCACTTTTTATACAGAGTTTTTCAGAACATAGTTTAAACAGGAGAGGACGACCAGAATCATGATCCAAGGGACTCCATGGTAAGGAAGCGAAAGAAATAAACATTTGAATTATCATATGTTGATTCATAGAGCATTTGAAACATTTACCGTCGAAAACTAACTATAAAATACTTTCACAATTGAACATGACGAAGGAGCAACAGCTCTGAATAATATACACTGGGAAGTCTGGGATGATTTATGCAGACACACAAATGCTTCAATCTGACCTCGTATTGACAGTTATCCAGATCAAGTTCTTGTGCTCACAGGAATATCTTCATCAGCATCAATCCCGATCCAGTTGATTAAAGAAAAGAGGAACTCCCTGAAACTGACCTTCCCATTCCTGTCCCAGTCCATTTCTTCTGCATGTATTAACAGGAACCACCAAGAGGATGGTTAAAGGATTTTAACAAAAGCAGTAGCAAAGTCAAAGTTAGAACTGTAGTGTGTAAAAGAGAGAGTACTGAATCTAGATCTAGTGATATGTGCCGGGGATTTCTCCCATGGAGAATCCTCATTCAATGCTTTGATCATGTCCTTTTTGTTCAGCTTGCCAGCTCCATTCTTATCCAGAAATAAGAATGCTTTAACTATTGTATCAAAAGTGGCCTCAAGCTCAGGTGAACCCATCTTTGACGTCTGAAACGAAACCCTTACATCATCAAATATGTTTGATCACAATAAGTAAACATCTTCATGTCGAAAGAGTTGAAAGAAGGTAAAGTTGAGTTTATCGTGGATACTCTCAGTGGAGAGGATGAATGCTCTACTAGGAGATAGATGAGACATAGAAGAACAATGAACTCATTGAATTGTATCCCCTCGCTTTGATCAATGTCGCAGGAGTGGAATAGATCCTCAACTTCCTCCTCTTTTAAATTGAGTTGCAGATTTTGTAAGCATTTTTTTAGTTCCTCCATGTCAATATTACCATTTGCATCTTCATCTATGAGAAAGATATAGAAAGTCAATGTGCAAGAACAATCCATTGTTTCTCCGTACCAGAAAACCAACCTTGTTTAAACTTACCATACTGTTCGAATACCCCTCTGATGTGTTTCAGTTCTTCTTTAAACTGGGGAAACCTCATGATTATACTATTCATTGATTTAAAATTCGTCTTCCCAGATGAACTTCTCTTGAGTTCAATCAGCTTCTTTTCAAGCTTTGCATCCAACCTCTTATATTTGTTTGGTGATCCGCAACGGCAAAACATCCCTCCTAGTTTGGATGTCAAGGACTTCAAAGAAGGGCAAGGTTGAGAAGTTCCTTAAAAACAAGACACGAGGAGGAATCAAAATGCAGGCTCAATAAAGGAAACGAGCCATAAGATTCGTATTATCTGCATGTTTCACAAAGGTCTTTTTACATTTTAAACACAATTTAATCTCTTCTTTCCCCTCTTTCTAACTCTATTTCTTCTCTGATGATGATGGATTTCTAGTTTTATCCAAAGAAGGGACCCCTAACTCCATGCTGAGAAATTGTTCAAGAAACATTGCAACATTGAAAAACCAAGGAAAAAGAAATGAATGAAAATGCTATAAAGAGAATTCCTTCCTTGAGTGTGATTCATTCCCATTCTTTTGAAGACCTAGATGTAGCTCATAAGTTAAAAGGATATCATAGTTCTAATATATGGAATTGTACAGCCTGCTTTCTCAGTCTAGCAAAGCTTGTTCTGGTATATCATCAATGGATCAATTAACTGTAATGAAACACACTATAATGAAAGAAATTCTGGAGTCTAGGTCAAATGGCATGAAAGTGATAGCATCACAACAGTTGTATCATACTTTTTATAAAAAGATGGAATTATTATTGACAGACTAATAAAGAGCAATTATAGATTATCAGTGCCAGAGGAGGTGGGAAAAACAGAAGCAAGATAGAACAGTAGCACGCTAGGACCTGGAAAGCAGATAATATACTGACAGTAAAATTAATCTCTGTGGGTTAAATTTAGTTGGATTTCTGCTTGATCCCCTTGTTCAACAAAAAATATAAGCAAAGAAAAAGAAAGGGATGCACAGAAAGAAAGTAAGAGATAAGATTTACCAAGTGAATCTTTCATTGCTGCAAGAAGAGAAATGAGGCAGCTGGTTGCTCCAAGAGAGTAAAGGAGGAGTCACGAGGTGCAATGTGGTAAAGGAGACAAGGAGTATTTGATTTCCTAGAAAGCAAAAGAGGGCACAAAAAAAGTAAAGAATAAGCAACATGAGGTTCGTTAAGTGGACAAGCCATCATGGCTATGACAACAAATGCAGAACTAGAAAATTCTAAACTCATTACTCTCTCTCCTTCTCTTGAATATTCAAATACTATAAAGCTAAGAAAGAATAAAGCTTTTGCTTGGACATGAGTCTAGTCATCATTCCAATGTTCATGTTGTTGAGGCTACCCTTTCTGGTTACCATAGAAATAAGTCACCGACTTACCAGGGCAGGAATCCGGGCTGACGTTCCAATTTTCCATCACCTTCTTTGGGAACAAAAGATCAAAGACATGATTAAATTATGAAAAATCTATATGTTTGTGGACCATGATTTTGGAAAAGTCAAAAAATTAACTTAAATTCCTAGGTACAAGAATGTTGGATTAAATCCACTCATGAAAAAACAAAAACAAAAGAAAATGAGAAAAGAAAAAAGAAAGAAAGAAAACAAGAAAGAAAAGACAAGGCATCCCATCATTTGTGGATTCGTTGCTAAGCAGACGAGGAAAATGATACTTTCCATACAACCAATTATCCCTTGATCTTTTCAGCATTCATCAACTGTTGTAAGATGCTAAGTATTAACTATGGAGCCCAAAAAAGTATATTTTCTAGAATTTGGACAGTAAACTCTGCAGCCAATTTTCTCATCCACACCAGTTAGCCATGGTCAAGGACAGAAGTGGAAGACTGGAAATAATTCCACCTCAATTCAACTCTATGCATTGCAGCTTTTCAATGCCATCTATAAAAGCAAGCTGAATAGATGAATAACATGCCACTCTTTTTGCAGAAAGGGAGAGAGTTCCAAGTTATATGAAAAAGATATCTAATCAAAAGATCTGAGAATATACAGGCCACTGACGATAAGTTGATTACGATGTGACATTTAGATCAGCTAGACAACTAAAAAAAATGAAACAAAGAAGTTTCTGTTTCTAGGATGGAATTTCCCTGCTAATCATACAATATTGTTCATTGTCCATTCAACTTCCTGCTGAATGTTGCCATCGAAGGGCAATGAATCTCCATTACCAAACACAGGCCTTGATCTTTTCTTCGTGGAAGCAACCTGTACGCCCACACCCATTGGAGAAACTGGGCTCCCAGTTGAAGTCAGGCAGCTTTCGACAGAGCAATCGCCAACACGAGCAGGCACATTGGAAGCATGTTTGTTCTCTAAAGCAGCAGCAAGTTCAGATATGGAAGGCATTTTCATGGTATCAAGTGGGGCAATTCCTGCACGTTCATTGGAAACCTTGATTGCTAATTCAGAAAGCTCTTCTCTAGCAGCTTCAAGTCCTGCAGTCGCAACAGCCTGATCATTCAGAGCTTTACAAGCTTTCTCAAGTATTGACTGTAAGTATTTCCCCTGTGCTTCAATCCGAAGTTGGAGACGACGTTGTACCTGCTTATTGTAAAACCCTTAGAAAGAGCTCAAAATCATAGCCGAGATAGCAAACTACATGGATTAAAGACAATTTTCCAAAAGGAAACAAAGGATATTTTTTAGGTAAAAGTTCCAATTATTTTAGCTTGTAATAAGCCATCAGTAGAAGCTTTTTTTCCAGTAATCCCTTGAATGGAGAAATGGTATCACGAATCTCGCTCACCATGAGCCCATGGTGGGGAAGGCTCACTTCATATTTTCTACGTCAAATGAGAAGTTAACATTTCCATGCTTTAAATTGGAGGCGATTAAATAGTGAAAAGCTTCTACAACTTAGGCTTTACCTTGTCTCATGCATAATTGAATACTGGGGGGTAACTGATAGCAACTTAGATGTATCGTATTCTAGCTTCTATGTTATCTTAGAAGTCCAAAAGCCACATTTTCTGAACCAAGTTAAACACATGAATGAAAACGAACCTCAAGCTGCTCATGCAATCTTCGTTGGACTTCCATCTGCACTCTCAAAGCCTCAGTAACCTGGTAACCACTGTTTGAAAGATAAAAGGCAGAAAATATGGGAACACAAGGAGAGGTGGAACAAGTTTGACATAACAAGGGTATAGAAAGCATACTCATTAAGATCCTGTGCAATCATTCTTGATGATGCCGAAGTTGATGAACCAGTATCCTGACTTTCTGCAACTGATGCTGCAATCCCAACTGCACATCAATCCTTAAATCAGCAAGTTTTCAAGTACAACAAATTTTCACCAGAAGGGGTTCTGCTATGGCACCCAAGGTATCCACCCACCACCCCTCCCTCCATTTTTGGGGTCTTGCATGACAAATTTGGTAAAAATAGGTGTCCTTATTTACAATTGACACTAGATAGAAATTTGCATCCGGACATTTGCCAGTATGGTGATTGCACAGAAAAATACAAAACATGCAAGTGGCAAGAAAACAAATAGAGGAGTTCACATGCAGAGGAGAGGGAAATTATTTGAAGAATAATCTTATGCCTCTGGTAAGCACTTTAATTGAAAAGAGGAAAGAAAATAACTTGTAAAAACCGTTCTAATGATACGAGGCCAATACCATCCTTGGAGTTATCAGTTGATTCCTTGCAGGACTGCTTTCCCAGACGGTATTTCTGCAAGTAGAAATGTCAACTAGAGGAATGAGCATGAAATCATAGAAAGCTAATACCTTGAAGATCAAAAAGAATAAAGAGACAATGGTATCAGCAAACCTGCAGGTGAGATTTCAAGTGATAAAGGGTGAGGCCTTTTACCCCCATTGTTCTCATAATTGTCTTTGGTGTTGCTTCTGCAATTCATTTAAGAAAACAAAACAGAAAACTTTGATAAGAAAATCAGCATGATTGTGTGCCTAAGAAATGAAGAATAGTAAGGAGTTCATGATGTCATGTAACACATAGAGGTTGCCTCCTAAATGTTTCCACAAAAGTAAGATGTCAACGAGCTCCACTTTGTTCATTTACAAATCAGTTAGATGGCTGCCGACATAATGAGGGACTTCAAATGTCACAATACTACCATGACCCATTAAAGATTAAGGGAGGAAAAAAAGGTTAAATGTTTCAGCACTGGTCTCATTGTGCCTTTATGAAAATGGTTTATTACACAGCCTTTGGTGTTTCTAGCTTACTAGAAGTTGGTACTTCTAATACATTCTAGAGGTAGCAGCTGCACAAATGGCAGGTTGGAAACAAAAAAAAATCACCATAGCAAGCTGGTCAAGGTCGATTTGTTTTGCTGGCAGTATGGTGATGGAGATGCTTGGGGCAGGGTATACATGGCTGCAGCTGCCACAAACACTGGACACTTTAATATAAAATAACAACCATCCCCAAAAAACCCCCCCCCCCAAAAAAAAAAAAAAAAAAAAAAAAAAACACGCGAGCAACCATTTAATGAGAAAAACCTATAGATGAGGAAAAAAAAATTATCTATGTCAAAATATAAAGAATATCCTGAAAATAAGTTGTTTTGAACATGATTTCCATTGAGTCATTTTTTCCCAAATGGAAAACAATATATTATGAAAACATTTTCTGAGTTGGAAAAATATTATAAATTTTAAGAAATGAACATGTTTTCTGATTTTCTATTGGAGAAGAAAAACTGGAAAAAGAGAAGAAAACTGAAAATGAAAAAGGAAATTTGTTGTGTTACCGAACAAGGCCTTATCTTTTCTTTGGCCCTTGTTCTGTTAAAAGAAAATATAGCTTTACCACAGACAATTTCCATATCAGTTTCCTTAGTTCGGTAATGAAGACTGGCAGCTGGTTAGGAGTTAAAATGGAAAACAGACTGGGTCAATTACTATACAGCACAACATTCCACTTCTTGTTTTTTTCTTTCTTTTTTTGGAGAAAAAACATTTTTTACTTCTTAAATCAAGCAACTACAGTGAAAGATATAATAAAATTGCCACCTCACCCTAGCTAACCACAAGAAGTTTGTTGTCTTAGCAGATCCACTCACAAACTATCCTGGTTTCAAAGATTATTCTGAACAGCACTATCCAAGTTTTCCAGAGACAAAGTGGAGTTATGTCTGAAGTGTCCAGCCTAGTACGTGGATCAATTATATTGCATGGTCAAAACTCCGAGACAAGAAAACTCAACATTTGCATTTAGAAAGGAATAAAATAATTAAATCCCGTGGTGATTTAAGCTTTTTAGAGAAAAAAAAAAAACATAAAGAGCTTGTATCATAGCTGCTTTGACTAGTGTTATAGACAATAAAAGCTTGGTAATTGTGAGTAAAAATCTCCATTCAAAAGTAGAACCACAAATGTTTACAAATTTAATACTCCCAAATAACAGAATATTCTTTCCTAGTCAAGGACAAAGTGCTATAGTTCATCTAATTTGTCCTTTTGGTTGTATTTTCTACGTGGTGAACTATGCTATAAACATTTGGTGCACAATAACCAGGGAATTAACACAAACATTGAAAGAATAAAAGCACATAAGATCAAGGCAGCTTAGACAGCAAATCAATCAAAAACAACTAAACTACGAAAGAGAAGTCCGTCCTCTCATGCTATCATTATGATAATCTTCTTGAAAGAATCATATTAAAAAAATTGACTGGCAGGCCATCTCAAGTTTCTTAACCAACATGCTCAATGAAAACACTTTACCTAACTACTACAGCAATAATAATCGCCAATTGCCAATTCTGCCAAAATAAACACATAAAATTATTTGCAAACAACAAAAAACCAGAATAAACCCTCCATTAAATAATAGGAAAAAAGGGACCTCCTTTAATCTCTCGAATCCATTATCAACAAAAGTGGTTAATCACATCCAGAATCACCACATCAATTAATAATCACAAGAAATTCAAAAAAGAAATAATTACAAAACTGAGTGAACTACATTTCAGGCATCAAAATTAACCAGACTGAAGATCAAAGTCCACATTTCTTTCAAAGAAACAGAAAAGAAAAGAAGAAATTTCCACTAACTAAATAAACCCAAAAACACATTTTCAAGAACAGCCCATAATTAAAACAAACATTCTTCATAGAAAGAACCACAAAATAACCAACATATTTACAATATCTTAACATTTTCTAGCCGGTAAGAATAGAAACTTTAAGGCAATAAAACCACATTCAAGAAAAAACAAAGGCACACGCAGAAAAGCTAAAACAGCCCATTGATTAAAAAAAAAACAAACACAAAGATAACAAAAACAAAGTAGTGCGAGCTAGTTCTTACTGTCAGGTCCACCCAGTTGGGCAACAGCATCAACAAATCTCTCATGTAACTCTGCAGTCCAGCGGAGCCTTGGTTTTGGATCCGTAGTGAGAACCAAGCACGCATCCCCAGGCAGATTAGTCCCATCTAATGCCGCTTGAAAGTCCCCATGTCCATCCAAAGGCAGTGAGTGTATTGCAGAGTACATTCTTGAATACCCTTTAAATATTTTCCCAGGAAAGTGACAGAAAATGCTGAAATGGTGCCCAAAATCCGATTTTTGGGTTCCTGGGTCGGGGCTTTGGAGCCCCGAGTTTGAGGTCAGAGAAAGGAGTCTGTATATGCCTGTGTTGATATTTGAGAAAGAGAGATGGTGTCTTATGAGAGAAGAGAATGGGGGGGGGGGGTGGTGGTGGGGAAGGTGTTTTTAGGACAGCGACGTGTACATTGTGTTTTTCTGTGTGTGAAGTCTTTGTCTAGTTTATAACTTTATATTTTTGCTATATTAATTATATAAAAAAAAAAAAATCGGTCAGCTTTCGTTGGATGGAGATTCTTGGAAACATCTTATTAAATTCGAACTAGCAGGTAATTATCGACTCGAGAATTAATCTAAATGGGATTTTATAATAAATAGAGGGTTTGCCTCGTATGATTTGATAAAAAAAAAAATTAGTCTCAATTGAATAAAAAATCTTTTGATTTTTTTTAAAAAAATATTTCTTTTAAGCATTAGAATAATTTTTTAAAATTAACCAAATGGTTTCTCTTAAGGTTGTTTAGCGTTGCAATAACAATTATTTTTCAAAGTGTTTTTTATTTTAAAATCTATCAAAATAATATTTTTTTATTTTTAAAAATTTATTTTAATATCATCATATCAAAAAACAATTTAAAAATATTAAAAACAATTAATTTAAAAAAAATTAATTTTGTTTAAATCGCTGTCCAATCACAACGCTACTCAACCTCTTAAATTTAAATATGAAAGTTAAAACAGATCAAAGCATGCTTATTTATCATCCTAACTAATATTTTTATTCTCTAATATTTTTTATTATTATTAATTTAAATATTTGAATCAACTTATGTGTATCCCGATTAATTTTTAATAATATTTTTTTTATTTGCTTTCCTGCTGGTTTCATGTGTATATTTTATCTTCTTTTATTTGGGGATTGTGTGAAGTGTACTTTGTGTATGTGATGGCAAATAAGAGGGAACATCCTGTTACATTCAACTCTAGTCTGGCCGGCACATGGTGCTGTTGTCTATTTGTTTCTCATGTCTAGTCTCAAGCATCATCTATTATTAAAAAAAAAAAAAAAAAAAAAAAAAAAAAAACCAGCAATTT
>Ga0325403_1005686_pt1 | contig 11796 bp, 3 predicted proteins | sample PopdelMetagenome_19_FD_205665 | JGI IMG/M metagenome (GOLD analysis project Ga0325403, IMG submission 205665) | Populus deltoides microbial communities from Bellville, Georgia, United States - Xylem-PdKOR-R4 | ecosystem: Host-associated > Plants > Phyllosphere > Stem > Wood/Secondary xylem...
AAGGGAACGATATTGAGATCGAAAGTATTAGGGGTGCTGAACACTGATTTTTCAAGAGTATTTCTACGAAAGGAAACAGGTAAAAGTCGAAGATGATTGAGGACTGAAAGGGATATCTCTCGTTTGCCGTGTAAAGAAAATATGTTCTGGTTTGTTTATTTTGAAATGCATATATAGATATGGTGGTAGCCTTGTAGCTCTCCTTTTACATGCCAAGGCACGCTAGCTAGGAGTGAGACCATGTAAGATCGTTTTTAATAGCGCTAGCTAGGAGAGAGACCATGAAGATAGCGAAAAGCAATTTAGAAAAGTTATATTGTTGATATAATTTTTTAATAGTATAAAAATAATTTGTTTAATTACTTTTATGTGTACTTAAAAAAAAACATTTCAACAATTAATTTGTATTTTAATATATTTAATTATAACCATTGAAAAATATTTAATTGATTAATAAAGAAATCTTTGAATAATTTATTTGAACATTTTTTGTTCTTTTAATAGATAAAGGTGAAAATTTTTAAAAATAGTTTTTTTTTTAGATTTTCTTTTAGCTTTCCCATTAAAGATGCCTTAACATGGGCCAAAATATATATAAACCTAAACACAACAGCACACAAGTTAAGCTAATTAAAAGCTGAGCAAGATAAACAAATCATGTAGTATTGGTACTAAATTTAACCTACTTATTAAAATTAACCTTTTTTTTTTGTACACATTAATTAGTTTCTTACATTCTATGATTCTCACAAAGTGTCACCAAAAAAATTTGGATCACCATAAAATTTGGACTGTATGATTATTAATTGGTATAAGTTTTAATTAAACACCTTTTAGTTGTTATTGGTTATATCTTTGAATTTCAGGCTTGAGATCTATTTTTATATATAATAGTTAATTATATTATAAACAACCATATAGTAGATGACAAAGAAAACAATATAAGAGTTATGTTCCAAATAAGACAAACTAAATAGCTATATTTATTTTAATTTGTTCATCTAAAAATGTCATCTGCACTACAATAAAGAGTATTGTCAGTATAAGAAAAATTTGTCTGAGTAGTCTGGAACCATATAGTTAGACGATGTCGAATCAAAGAAAAGATTTAGTTCTAATCTGACACAATGTTATATATTGAAGATTAAATCATTCCTACCAAGCCAAATACTCCAAATGATGCCATAAAATAATATATTCCAGGCTTTCTTTTGAATACCTCTTGCTGATGAACATCATTGAGTATTCAATTGATCTAAAGTTTATGGTACGCAGTATGCACCAATGCACTCCCCACCATGATAAGAATCTTGTTCACATTCTTCACATTTCTAGATAGTGAATCAACAAGTGAGATCTTTTAGGTCTAAAAGTTATCCTCTATTTATAAATTGATTATTACCGAATTCAATATAAATTGCATGGAATAAATCCTGTGGTACGCTATATATTGTTATATATAGCAAGTTAGATTATTATGCCTATCTCGCCTATGGATACAAAAAGGTGGTCCTTGACTTGGAATTCATTATCAAAGTAAATACTAGATGAATCACTATGTTTACCTGTTGGGTCGGGTCGAGTTTAATAATTATAATTAATTAATTGAAGAGTGAATTGTTAGTGAAAAGAAAGAGAGAAATTAAATTATTAGTTATACTAGATGAGATGTTAATAAGAAAAAGTTGTTTAAAGGTTATAGTTTATCCTCAATGCTTCAAGAGTAAAATTTATCTTCTGAAAACACCAACTTGGAAGATGATCAATATATTTTCTCCAACTAAATCTCTCTCCTCTCTGTAAAATAGAATATGAGGTTGTTGATAATTAGATCCATAACCAATAACAAGTCTCTACTATTCCTTTCTTTCTTCTTTACTTGGATCCTTATTTATTTTCCTTAGATATGTTTCTATGTGAATAAGTTTTGCCTTGTTAATTTTTGCTTTTTTTTTTTGAAGTGGAGTTCATTGACTTAACAAAAAGGGAACATGGTGATTGAGAGAGATATTTGTTGAACTCTTTAATATTAGCTTTAGAGTTTGAGCCAATTCAAGTCAGTGTTTAAGTCACTCCTACACAATTCATAGTTTTTTTGGCCTTGGAATGGATATTTATGGTTTATAGAGTCAATTATTAACTTAATTTATGGTACTCACACCTTTTTATTACAGGTTTCTTATCTATACTATTATTCCTTTATCTTATTTCCTTTAACATAGTCCATATATTTGTGTTTTGATCTTTCAATTGATTTACTATATTTGTTTGAGCCTTTATGATTTTTATGTATTGAGTGTAATAAATTTATTATTTTTTATTAGGGAAAATTATTTGTAACCATTAACCTTTCTAAACAATTCAAAACAAATAATTTTATATTTTACATGGATTTTAACCCTATTAACCCTTTATTAAACATAACTAAAATAGATTATTATAATTCTGAACTACTCAACATTATCTTAAATAATACTCCCAATCCTTATAAGATCTTTTTAATTAATATTTTATAAGAAAAAAAAATACAAACATGTGCCTTTGACTCCATCTATTATCTTAGGGAAAAGGCTTCATATCTTTAGATATGGAATACAAACCAAACTATAGTATAATGGAATTTGTCGCACATGTGCGACGTTACAATAATTATCCTCCCGGATTTGGATCTTTGGTGGTGATGTTGGTGCAAAAGACAAGAAATTATTATCCTTTATCAATAAAAAAAAACAGAATGAGAGTTTCGACCTAGTATTTTAGTTACTGTGAACCCTAATTGGTCTTAAAGTTTGGGTAAAGAGACCGATTGCGTAAAGAAAATGTATTAGCACTCTTAGTATACCTTACTTGAGGTAAGCTGCATTATTTATGTGACATCCCCCATATCCGAGATAAAACAACAATACCATGTCGAATGAAAAATAGGGTAAATGTTTTTTTTATATATATACGGTTTTCATATAAAAGTCTACTGAAATTTTGACAGACTCTCCCCTATACCAGGAGGTCCCAAGTTATCGACATTAACCTATTTACACTTCTAAAATCCCACATCTCATAACTCAATTACAACCCAAATATCCTGGGTCTCAATCCCAATAAACATAATCATCATTACCACCATAAACATAGCATACATCTAATATCAAATATCTATATAAAGGAAAATACGAGATCAACACACATACATAGAACATGTTTATATAAATTTCAGAGTTAAGCTCATCTATTCAAGTTTAAACATGAAATTATACAAATACTTTTATACTACAAATACAAAAATATACTCCCTATAACTAGATACAAAAATTGAAAAAAAAAACTAGGATTTACTCATGTTGTACATGCGAAGGTCCTGAAACAAAATACGTATTATTGTAACATTAGTACTACAATAAATACAGTAACACCAAAATCCACCAATTTTTTAAAAGAAAAACAAACATGTATTCATATTCTATTTGCTTCTACCTTTCGATTATGTTAGAACTCCTTTTCGCCTATCTATCTAAAACTATCTCACCTCCCATTTTTAATTTCCATTCAAGATTTCATTAAAAGCAACCTATAGGCATTGATGCATGATGTTTCCCTTACCGGGGATCCCGTGATACACTAAATGTATGCTAGCTGATATATGGTGATTCCTTACTCGGGATCCTAACATACTTTAAATATATACTAGTCAACACATGGTGATCCCTTACCCGAAATCCTAATATAAACTAAATGTATGCTAGTCAATACATGGTGATCCCTTTGCCCGGGATCCTAATATACACTAAATGTATGCTAGTCAATACATGGTGAAACCCTTTCCTGGAATCCTAACATACACTAAATGTATACTAGTCAATACATGATAATCCCATTACTTAGGAGCCTAACATACACTAAATATATGCTAGTCCATGCCATATATCACACTTCTCATATTTTTCATGTCAACAATAATTTCATCACTTGGCAATTTATAAAAGGATCATTCACCTTGAACACACATACATTTCAAATGCTATCATAATCATACCATCATTACACAAAATTTCATCCTTTCACGTAATATCCAACATTCATTAATTCACATTTCACATCAATAACATATTAAATCATGGAATTTAACTAGAAAGTATAGGTGTACATCACCTACCTACAGTAAAAGCTCTACTCGTGCTTCTTTGTTGTTGTTGCACCACGTCTATGGTCCCTTTTGTAATCATTGGCATATCTCATAAATTATCATCATTTAAGGATACATTTCATAATAACTATATTAACAACCAATACAAGTATTTCTTTTAATTATTCCCTTCTTTATATTTTACATTTTTTCATTTCATCTAATAATATCGTCATTCTTCGTCTGACCATAGTTATCATTGCAAATTTCCATTTTAAATATGGCTCATTTTTTTTTGGAAATTAAAATGTAATATCACATGTTCACCGAAGTGAAAGGATCTAATTTTTACCCTTAACGCGCCTAGATAGTCGCTTTAGCTTCTTTTCAAATCTGCCAGTAGAGGTCGCATTCCGACCTCTCCTTAGAGTTTTGACTATATCCGGAGCTATGAGACTCCATTTCATGCAAGGTTGGTTTGTTTGGAAAGCTAATACATGGGGCTACAAGTATCCCGGGGAGGAGAACCCAGTTCTGCTCCTAAGATACTCAAAATCACTCTTCAACGAATCAGACCTACTACTATACAAGGTTTGTAATGCCCAGTCTCGGTTGGTGACCCATAACTGGATCTATAGCTCCAAATTGAGAAAGATCAATTTTCTCAATTAGTAAACATCTAAAACTATAATTTCTATAAGGAACCTGATCCTAATTCCCTCATCTTTCTACTCGAATTCTCTCTGAAAGTAAGGAGTCGAATTTGTCACGATTCGTCAACCTTTCCATTTACACACAACATCCTCAATTCAACTTTCCCTCTTTTATCTCAACCCCTAGCCATATCACATACCATATAAGAGTTTCAAAAATATTTTTTAAGAGCCAATTTACTCTATTTATTACAATCTTCCCTCTTAATGTCAAAATAGAATATTTTCATCGATTTACTAACTTTTCGAACAATGTTCTTCTAAACACAATCTATTTCAACATTTATCTTTTCTTATTTTGAAATAATTAAACACTCATCAAGCTAAATATATCAAATTAAACATCATCCCCCTTTGCTGCATAATTGGCCAAAAGCATAACCTTAATGAACCAAGAGTTCCCTCATTCCCTTCGTAGTAATTTCATTCAACTCACACACACACTCATTTCACAAACAACCTATTATAATAGATTCAAATAAAAAAACCACAAATCCCCTATTTTATTTTCATATGGCTGGCCACCCCTTACACAATTACCCATATATTTTCTTTGATAAATCATCATGATTTCATGTGCCCAATTACATACAACACCTGAATTAACTTAATTTTAACAATTAATACATTTCTTCCAATTCAAGTCTAAGAACTTTAAACTAAAATTCAACATTAAGGCATCAATTCGTAATCGAATTTGAAACGACTTAGAGGACCATATTTAGAACTCCTTACCTGGTAAGAATCAAGGTCTCAATCTTCAACAAGTTGAAAATTTTTGACACCCCCATTTTCTAATGGCAGCCGACCCTCCCTCCTCTTTCTTGTTTAAATTTTCTTATTAATCTCTTACCCACTAGTGTTTATTCTACCTATAAACCCTTAATCTTGGATGGGCTCTTGGAATTCTGTTGTTTTTCTCTTGATTTCGCAAGAATAAATTCAAAAACTCCCTCCCTTTCTTTTAATATTGCTGCAGTTTGATGAGCAATGGAGAGGGGTATTTATACTTATAATTTCTTCTTTTTTTTTTGTACTTAGGCCCCATTTCCTTTAAGTGTACAACTTTTCTCCCCACATCTTTTTCTTCTTATAATTAAGTTATACCTTTTTTTATTTCTTATAATTCCACCCCTTAACTTTTTAGTTTAGTTTGTTTTCTTTAATTTAATTCAACCCTCAATATTTCCGGGTTAATTTATAATATCTCAAAATATTTTGTCCAAAAATTTATATAAAAAATTTATGAATTCCCATTTTTTATTTAAATCTATATATGAATTTCTTCGCTTTTAATTTTAATTTATTTAGTTTGCAATTTACCAAACATTTATTTATCTAGATTTATAATTTATTTATCTGATGTAAACTAAGGTAACGGTATGTTTTTAAACCGTTGGTATATCTAATGTTTAATAAAATACCTCATCAGTAAAGAGATCCTTATCTTATCAAGTTAAAACCTTGTCATTCTAATGCCAACATAAAAAATAAATAAACAATCTTTCTCTTTTTATTTAATATCAAGAATACGTCTCACGTATAAGTTCATAATCTCACATATTAAAAAAAAATTGGTTTTTTTGGTATTTTTGAAAAGTAGACGAAAATCCTTTGGAATTTTACAAACTTGTTATAAAATCCATGCAATATATTTTTAAAACATGCCAAAGTATTTAGATTCTTTAAAAAAATACAATGCTTAAATAACTTTAGGATTTTTAGCCATATGCAAGAAAAAAGAAAATATTTGTTTTATTATTATTGTTTTAGGCTTTGTTTAGCAAAAACTCATTTATCTTTGTAATAAAACTACCAAAATAGGCCTAAAGGGTGTTTACCAAACACACCCTTAAACCAAAAAACCTTTAACAAAAACATGACAAACCAAATAAGGTATTAAACCTTTGATCCAATTTTGACCCAACTAGGTTAACCAGCTTGAGTTGGTCTAAAATTCTTGGTTTGATTATAAACCGAACCAAGAATCCTAGTTTGATCTGAAAATAACCCAAAAATAAAACCAAGGCAAAAAATAAATGAAACACCAAAAAACAAAAGAAATAAAAAACATTCTTAAAAAAATGGATAAAAAAAATAAAGAACACTAAGAACACCAATCTTAAACCTAGTAACATGGGTCACAAATCAAACCTAATGCAGTCCAAAAAAGGGCACAAACATGTCTGAAAATCATGCAATGATTAATAATCCAACATCCATTCACTTCAATTATCAAATAATAAACATAATTTTATCAAAATGGGTTTCAGTTCAAAACTGAAACCTTAGGATCATATCACATCAAAAACTTGTTATTAATGCAAATAAACCCTAGATTATTGACTAATCAAGTTGCTTGAAAGGTTTAGTGCAAATAAATGAACCAAAACTTATCTGAATCATGAGGCTAAGGCAATGTTCTTTCCAATAACACAAAGAACATGCCTAGAAATACAACAGAAACCCAGCTAATAACATCAAAATCATGTATAAGGTAACAAATTAAAAAACTACCAACTTAAAATAGACTACATGTTTATGTCATATGGATTCAAAATTGATTTTCTAAACTCATTTTGGTTATGAACAGATCTAACAAACCCAGGATGAACATCCTTACTTCACCATGTATTGATTAAGTTAAATAAAAACTAAAACAACATTATATATATAAAAACAACAACTTAAACATTAACTTTAACATCAAAAGAACTTCGGTAAAAAAAACACAACAACAAAGAGGTGAATACAATATCACTTGTTAAGCATTCCTAACCTCTTTTCTATGCTTGTAAATATAAATATAAAATAAAAAAACACCATAAGTAGGCTACAAAGGTTTACATTTGGATAATAAAATATACCTAGAACAACTGCTTTCTATTTTTTGCTTTTCTTTGAAAAGTTTTGCCTCTCACAAACTTATTATCCTTTAAAAACTTAGAAAATCTTTATGCTATACCCTTGTATATTTCAGTGGCATCTGTAATGAATAGTTCCTAACCTCTTAGGAATATATCAACGGATTTAATCTAACGGTGCTTCCATCTATATTTTCTAGTGGCATGAGAGTTTAATTTCTTTTCAACTCTTTAAAATATACCGACGGACTTAATATGTCGGTGATTCCATCTATATGTTTTTATCCTTCAGAGATTCTGTCTGTAAGTATCAATGGCAATGCATGTACTGTTTTCCTAACTATCTGGAATTTTCCAATGGATTTATACCGTCAGTGTATCTGTTGGTATTTTACATGTTGTCGGTAATTCCATCCGTATAAAATATTTTTTAGTCCAAATTGTATTTGTATTCTTTATCCATACATCCTACAAATACATTAAAATCATAGCACAATTACACAAGTTATACGTATAACAATAAAATCACAAAAAAATAATTGTTTCCTTGTCATGTAATAATAAATTCACATCATTATCATTACATTAAAGTTAATTTTGTCTAGAAGTATTATATTATAGTTAATTTCATTACACATTCATGTTGTACAAATTAATTAAAATTGTCTTCTTCTTCTTCTTCTTCTTTAATTTCATCACCATCATCTCCATTGTAATCTTTTATATTGTTTTCATTGCTATCATCATCTTCATTGGCTTCTGTATGTTTGTTGGTTCTCAAAACATCATTTAACTCTTAACGCCAACATCAATAAAAGTATTCTTAGTATCGTGAAAGTTTGAATATATCTTGTAAGTTAGTAGACAGAACAACTCGATATGAATCATTTAACTCATTAAGTTGAAAGACATCATCTCTTATAGTTACTTCATTGGTACAATCTTTAACAACTTGAACAAGACCCCTAAGTTTAGCTTAAACTATAGACAACCAATCAACTCTTGAATGATCTTTTTTAAAGGAATGAGTGTATGTGTAATAAACTTAGTATTTCTTGGAGAAAACAAAGATATCGTCGATGTTATGGAGTCTAGCTTGTACTAATTTTGACCAAACCATGATGGTGATCTACTTTGATTGCTCTATTAGTGGTATCATACCAATAATATTTGAATAAAAAGACTTTATTCTTCTCTTTATGATATTGCAATTCAATGACTTCTTCTAATTTTTTATAATTGTTAATTTTGAACTCATTAGAAGTGATCTTTAACACAAACCATATTATTATATATCTTTCTATCATGATCACACTTTTCAGTATAAAAACATGTCCATTGATGAAATGCATGTTATTTAACACTTCATCTTTCTTTCAAGACTCATACATAATAAATTCAAAGTAACACTAGCATTTCATCCCAATTACTAAACTTGGTACATGAATTATAACCAGTAACAGTTAAAGAGAAATATGTAATAAAATTAAGTATTCCAAGAGATAAGAATAATTAAGCAGTACTTTCATTTGTTTTTGGAATTACATGGAAAATTGTTCTTTTTGTAATCAAAAGAGTTGAGATTCAGTCAGCTATGAGTTTTGGGATAGTAAAAATTGATGATGTCGCCTATAAGAATTATTCAATCTATCTGTTTATAATAGTATAAGACATAATTTTTTTCAAAATAACGACATGTTAATTATTATACTTACTGAATAAAAGGTCTTAGTTCATCATAGTTAAATAACACATAATTATATGCATGTCTGAATTGAAATTTTGTCAAGTATCTTCCCCTTACAATATTTTTTGGTACAAGTACCCATTAGAAGGCACTTCCTCACCATAGTCATTCCTTAGAATATGATTGATTTTTCTTCTCAAGTAAGACTCGAAATAGTACGAGATAAATGTTAAGATCTCTTCAACAAATATCAAAGCCTCAACATGCGCTTTAATTTTACTTTTTTCTTAAGGTTGCACAAGTATTTGTATGAAATTAAATGAATGTAAGCTGTAAACTGTAAATATCAATGACCAATAAGAAGAAGGATAAACCAATAACCCGAATGGATTGAATTTATTTGTACATAACCCAAGATGTATGTTCCTTGATTCCATTAAAAATAGAGGATACACCCTATTAAAATATTTCCAGGCTTCACTATTGGATGGGTGCACTATGACTCCATCCACTGCATCAACTTAATGATGTCATGCGATATGTTCAACAATCTTTGGAGACATGAATAACCTTTACAGTTTAGGAGTAAATAAAAATTATCTAAGTTTCCAGTTTTGGATTTATATTGAGCATGCTTATATGTTCTACAATCGACCAACTTTGTATTTTCAAGATAGTATAACATGCAGAAGTGACATATGTCAATTTTATGGTATCCTAGGCCGCGAGATTTCTTCATGGATTTAGAAGCATAAAAGTTCTCTTTTAGCCTAATCCCTTCGGGTAAAATGTTTTTTTGCCTATTCGACAATTCTATCATAACCAGCTTCACTCAACCTATAATCTGACTTAATGGTGAACATTTATGCAACTGTTGATAATTTATTGTGATTTGTGCCTCCACCCCATAATGGTTCATCGTAATCTTTCAAAAGATCAAAAAATATGGTCGCGTCTACATTTGATTCTTCATCTATGATTGAACATTCACCGACATAACCTTGATTTATTCTCATTGCATCCATAACCATATTTCAATAAGAATTACTATTTTCATCTATAACTCTATGCACATTGCTAGAACTGGAAGTTGAGCCAACCATCCTTTTTATTATGGTTTTGTATAGAACATATGGTTCTCCCTATGTAAACCAACACAAGCATTTCTCCATGAATCTTTTTTGTAGAAGATGCATCATTATAACATCTGTATCAAGAATTTTTTTATATATTTTTACACCTCATACATAAACATCTAATATCGCTTCTACTAATATTTCTCAGATTAGATAGTGTGTAATTAATAAAACCCTCAACCCCATGATAATAATTCATCCTATATAACCCTTTAGGTGAATCTCTATATCTCTATGAATAATGATCCATTACTTATATCAAACCTATATAAAATATTGATGACAACATATATTAATTAATTATGTAACTAAATAAATTAGCTAATATTAGTTTAACTCAAACTTATTCAATATATTTTAATAATACTCTTAAATCATTATCAATTATCTATATAAATTCAAATTTATACATATTTACCAAAATTTTCAACTCAACAATAAAATTGACAAAATATAAAACGTATCTATTAAATAAGCCATTATTTATTTCATTACAAAACACTTAAGTCACAAATTTGAAATTAATTTCATCTAATTACAAGCAAATATAATTTTTCAAATCTCAAACAAACCCTGTACAAACCATATATTCATACAACAAAATTCTACAAGAAAACGCTATAATAAAAATAAACATACAAACAAACTATATATACTACAAAAATATACAATAAAAATTAACATTTTAAAATTGAGTTAAAATAAAAAAAATAGATAGTTTTGCTCACTTGAAGTCAGGAATCCTAAAAAAAATTGAATCAGAATAGGAATGCAGACAAACTAAGTGTTGGGGTGGTCAAATTTGAGGTAGGAGGTTGATTTGTAATAAAATGAGGTGGGGGGGGGGGTTCTGTAGTTTTTGTAGAGAGCTTATAGAGAGACAAGAATAAATTGAGGGGGGGGGGTCGCTCACCAGGTCATAACTTAAATATTATCGATCAATTTATGAACGAATTTTATTGATGGTTTTATATTGTCAATAATTTTGTTTGTAAAAAAATGACATACCATTGTAAAATTTTTTTAATTCTTTCCTTTTCCTTTTGTAATTCTCTTAATATACACCGATGAAAAGATTCCGTTGGTAATTACTGAAAAACATAGCGAGAAACTATGTCGTCGGTAAAGTTTATCGCAATCTACCAATGGAATATTTTTGTTAGGATTTCCATTTGCATTTATCAATTTTCTCGTAGTGGAGTGCTAACTAACTATAAAAGAGAAAAAATAAATTATAATTGATCTTTTCACATTTAATATAATCTTTTTTAAGATG
>Ga0325403_1005687_pt1 | contig 11794 bp, 9 predicted proteins | sample PopdelMetagenome_19_FD_205665 | JGI IMG/M metagenome (GOLD analysis project Ga0325403, IMG submission 205665) | Populus deltoides microbial communities from Bellville, Georgia, United States - Xylem-PdKOR-R4 | ecosystem: Host-associated > Plants > Phyllosphere > Stem > Wood/Secondary xylem...
GAGATGCTTCTTTTAAATGGGCTAAGCCCCTCTCATTAATTTTGTCTTGTCTTGTTTTTTTTACCCATCAATATTTTACACCTTGTTTTATTCAAATAGTTTAACTAAAATATAATTAAAATTTTCTTTTATTGGATACCATTGAAATTCCAATGTTTTTTTAAATGAAATCATACCCTTTTTTTATATATTAAATAATATTAAAATTATTTTAATATATTTTAAAATGAAAAACAACCACCTTCCACCGAATAGATTTGCTAGGAATGAGAAAGGCTTCTTATAATACGGCTGAAAACTTTGGAACATCTACTGGGAAATTGGTGAATCTCGTCTATCCAGGGACTCTTTATTAGAAATTTGTTTTTTTTTTTTAAATCATGGTTGACAAGTAGACTTGAGGCTGAATTAAAAGTGTAGTTTACTTATTTTTCTAATAAAAATACTTTAATACTAACTTATTTAAAATAAATTGTGAATGAATAAAAAATTAATATCTTAAAATATCATTGATTGACATGCTTTACAAACCCAAAAATCCTCAATCATTACATTGAAAAAAAATCATTATATTTTCTTGTAATTTATATAGTGAGAAGTTGAAGAATTAAAATTAAACATGGCACTAAAGCTTTTGAAAAGAAGAATCTCTAGGTTAAATGGGCATTGGACTATATCCGTAACAATGCTATAGCCATATATACTCTTGCCACATCAGCTACAAGAGCAAATATTAAATTTTCTGCAGAATTAAAAACCTCCAAACAAGATTTTTCATGATCAGAATCGGAATAAAATTCTCTCTTGGTAGAAAAATATGTCTAAAAAACAAAATACAGATAAGTACAAGAGAGAAATGCTTCACAAGAGAGCAGCTCGAACCTCATGAAGTGCTATAATTTGCAAATGCCGGAGGAAGACTATAAGCCGAGAGCTGAAATGGTATTTCTGAGCTTCTTTAGATTGCAACCACACAAGCCCATTTCTGTGCTATTGAACTTCTATGTTATTGTTGCTCGCATCTTTTGTGAAGGCAAATTCAGAAGCCAATGCAATGTGATCACTACCCCATTTCTGAACAACACAGCCAACAAAATGTAACTTAAACTATTAAAAAGTGCATTCCAGAAAAAAATCAAATAATCAACCACATTCCCACAGATTATAGGTAACCACTTTGCCATTTCTTTACCTAATGCTTTCAAGGATGGAATCCCAACTAAGTCTAGATACTGGGGCTAGACAAACAAGAAGAGACCAAACATGAATCCTTCAAAACTTAACTTGCCTCATTTTAGCCCCAGTTTGAACTACCTTCAAAAACTACCACACAACCCATCTATCTTGTTATCAAGTGATGCTTATTTGAGGATTTAATAGCTTAGGTGAGGGGGGGATTAGAACTAGGGATCTCCTCATCAGAGGAGAAGTGACTTGCAATTAGACTGCCTCAGCCACAAATCTAATAGAAATTATGGTACACGAGGCATTTGAGATTTTTACGAGGAAGAAAAAAAGACATCATGAACCTAGATGTATTGGAGTCTTGTTGTAAATTAATTTCCAAACCCAGCAAATTTTCTATTACCCATCTTAAAAGCAAACTTGTACCTTTGTCGGGAATCCTGCTGTCCATTGCATAGCATGTTTTGCCATTGGAGCAAGCACCTTGACAGTCTGGAGACCTTCCGAATACCTGCATGTTCAATTAAAATATAATCTTCACATAGTCCAGATCTGAAATGAGAAATAAATATTAAATTTCCCCTCACAACCACTGTTTTTGCTGCATGGCAGCACTTTGCTGAAATTTTGAAATAGCCCTCTCCAAAAGTTCATAATTGGACCTGAAATTCATAATTCATTCTAAAATATCCCACCATGGAAAGCTTCAACATTGGACCTGAAATTCATAATTCATTCTAAAATATCCCATCCCCCCAGTTTCTGCCACTCCCACCGAGCCACTAGGCTAGATGTGCTTGCCACACCACAACCAATAGCAGGGCCATAAGAACCCTTCCTTAAGTAAGTTTTTCCCTGTGATTATTCAAAGAACAAAGAGAACTGATATGCAGAGTAGAAACAAGGAACTGCAGAACCTTTTTAACTTACCATATATAATCAACTGTGCCGAAGAAACACCTGTTGTAGCTGGTCACCAAGGGTTCTCCATTTGAGTCTCTTGTCCCATAACAGTCCTGCAAACATGCATAAATACAGAAATTTCAGTGTTAAGTCATTTTACTCCCCTTGATAAGATAATACTGGCCCCCCTTTCTATATCGGTCCTGTAATTTAGTCCCTTTATAAAAGTACAGATAATAGTTAATCAATTTCTTTTATTAGACTTTTATTCCTTGTAGATTCTGCACTAACTTCAAAAGCCAAAACCAATCAAATTCAGGGAGAACTTGCAAAATTGAAATGTATGTAGTGGTGGCTAGTCACAGTGCATAACGTTGCTTCTGAGAATTCGGAGCTTTTTCAAACAGTACTATTTCATGTGATAAGAGGACATAGAATCGCCATCACATGCCTTTTTCATCAGCCTTCCTACCCCAACCCTTCGCCTTACCGTTTTACTTCTTCCTCAATTACCCTCCCTCCAATCAAATTGAGTTTTAGAGGAATCAACAGTGAAAAACAATAGAAAAAGAAAAGGTGTAACATCATGCTATTTACCTCAACTTGTGTATATGTGCTTTTGAGCTTTAGCGGATGTTCCACAAACATGCAGTCTACATTGCCTGTAGCAGTCACTATTTCCATGGGGGTCCATAATGATGGATCGTCTGCAGTTTTCCCCACACCAGCACCCTCAGAATCAAGTCCCAGAGGAAAATCATCCAGAACTTCGTCATCAGGTGAATCCAACTGAGAGTCATTTAGATCAGATGCAAGTCCTTTTGGGGAATAATTAGGGTCGTGTGACAATGAGCCCTCCACTCCATGTAGCGCAGATAAAAAAGTACATTGGTCTTCCCCTATTGTTCTACTTTCTGGAAACAAGTCATTTAGATCCTGAAGAGAAACATCCTCCAGTAGCTTATCATCTACATAACTAACCGAAGCATCTGAGATGTTGATTTGATAGGAGGGTGAAAGGTCAGTTTTCTCGTCATCAACAATTGGCTGAGATGAAGGATGTGCTGAAGTAGAGACTTCATGATCATCAAACTTTTCCCTTATATTTTCTGTATTTGTATGTGATGAATGCTCACATGATGATACTTGATTAAGAAGAGAAGTAGAATTTCCTCCTTCTCTTTGTTCCCTCTTGTCAGGATAGGCATCTTCAGGATGGGAGGTCAGTGGAGGAATTGATTTGTTCATCTCATCACTCATTTGATCAACAGGTAACTTGCCCTCAACATGAAATATTGTTGAGCCTTGCTCGACTGCTTTGTACAGTTCTCTCCCTTCAACACACAGTTCACTACCTACACTCACATCCAAAGCATTCAGCACAGTTCTTGTATGTTTGGGCTGAGAGTAGTCCTTAACAGAAGGCACATCTCCCAGCCTCTCATGTTGATTATTCTGCTTCTGCGTGTTTGGGAGTGTATCACTCTGCTTGCTATCTACCATTAATGGAGCTTGAACCGAATTATCAGAGGACTGAGTCCTGCAATAGTTTGCAGGCTTTTTTTAGGGTCAATTGTCAGAAGTTCACAAAAACATCAGAGGTTAAAAGGTTTAGTTGACTTGTGGAAACTTACCCAGGACTAGCATTAGGATTACGACCAAAATTATATGGCCTAGAATTGCATATTTCAGCAGAAGCTTGTCCTGATACTTTACCCCTATCAATTCCTGAGAAATCCAACTGCCGGACACCAATGAAATTAACATGTTGTTTGCAGTTCATCAATCATCTAACATGGAAGTAAATAAAGGAAGAACAAAAAGTTACCTTCTGTTCTGAAATGAAGTTGTATAACGGGCTCTGATGCAAAAGCACAAACATCACTGTCATAATAAATATAACAGATTAAACATGCCATAAAAGACCAAACACACCAGATCTGGACTTTTAAGAAATGCTGAACTAGAAGTGACCTTTGGAGTACAATTAAAATCGCCACAAAGAATAACCGGGGCATCATTCCAGGTTTTTGAAACAGCATGAGCCCTATCTAGAAGCATCCTGACCTGCTAGGCAAAGGCATGCTAGTCAAAGACCTAACTTAACACATTCATATGTGTTTTGACTGGCATACAAGAACTAAAATTGTAAGCAATTATTCACAAAAAAACAATTCCATGTGAGACTAAGCATCTGGTGAGGGATCAGCTGTGAAGCTAAAAAGTGCTGGCGTCAGTACGAGTTCCCATTTTGGGTCTTATAGAAAGAACTAGTGTGCGCGCACGCGCACGACAACAAAGCAAACCAATTTCTAAGCCAACAAAATATAATCCCTCCTGTCCCTGGCTATACACACATATCAATGATTGTCAACGAATATTAAGCCAACTCATATTCATATTAAATCGAAATGAGTTTTCTAAGCATACTTGCAAAAGCAGGAAGAAATGACATTATTTGATTTTTAATGGGAAATGGGAAGTACTAGGAAAGTAAATGAATTAATGCTTTGACTCTTTGATAATGGACATCAGATATACTTTGTGATAGAATAGAAACAAAAGGGCACTCTTTGAAAGACAGGGAGTACATATCAAAAGACTAACACATTAAAGAAAAACTGTATGGATTACTCTACAGATGGTGAATACCTGACCGAGCTTAATATCTCCTCTTTTGGGATTGTAAAGCACATGAATGTTACATATGAGAACTTTATTAGAAATGGTTGAGCTGCAAATACAGAATGCTGACTGAGATACAAAATTTATCATATGTTTGAATAAACACAACAAAAAAGCATACAGTACTGTGTTGGAAATTGATATTGCAAAGATCTAATTACAAATGAGTAAGACAATACAAACAGAAAAAAATTGCACCAAAATACTTGCTAACACTAATAACATTTAATGAAATAGATTTATAGATCATTTACATGACAAGTAAATCACTTAAAACATCACTCATCACTTGCCACATCAGTTTGTAAGATTGTATGAATAACTCTTCCATTTGTATAGATTTTTCCATTGCATATAGAGACAGCAGAACTTCAAAACAAGCTATTACCAGATCTGCATAAGCAAATTATGTTGGGACCGCAATTTCATCTGAACTCAGGCTGGAGTGGGGTGTATCAATTCAAAGCACTTGAATGGTTAAGGTGTTGAGGCTACCAAATTTTAAGTGGTACGTATAAATTCATGCATATATAGTTCCTTTATCCACAATCACTAGAATGAGTGAGAGCAAATTCAAGTTGATCACATAAGAGATTAGCCACAAACAATGCCATCAACTTGAGTTCAAAATGCTCACCATATAAACTTATAAACCTGCCATCACAATCTTGAAAGACACTATAAACAAGTCCATCTATGGAGCAAATTCATAATAGCAGATAAAACTTGCCCGAACTTATGCAATGTGCAAGGTTCACAGGATAAAAATCAAATTCTACATGATACTAAGATGAAGCAAAATTCTAAAGGACCAGCAAAAGGCAAAAGAAGACCAAGCATTATCTCCAGATGTGTTCTACATAGCTACTAAAAACCTACAAAACACAGAGTTCATATCAAGAAGAATGAAAGGATTTCCTTTTTTGTAATGATCCTTCAGAGTTTTGTATTAAAAATTCTGAAGTTTTAACTTTCATACAAGCTATTTATTGATATTTATAATAATGTTTCTGAAGTTTTAACTTTTGTGCAAGCTATTAATTGATATTTATCATAATGTAATAAACATCTCAAACAAAATTTGTTAAACCAGCACCTTGTAGGTAGAGTTGATGTGTCTGCAGTGTTGTCTTGTCTTATTAACTGCTAAAAGAAAAGAAAAGAAAAACTGACTCAATAACATGAAAGCCACATGGACCAACTTATTCGGGAAACAGTAAGGAAAGACTTGAGGAGAAAGTTTCCAAGATATGAAGACATGATACCTCTAGCACACATATCTGAGCAACATTATCCCGAAGTCCATGTTTATTGAACTCAATGGATTCTTCATGGACCAATCTGAACCTAACATAAACAACAACAGCAAAGCTTTAATCCCAAACTAGTTGAGGTATTAGACTACATCACCAAACGATATTTTCTCTATTCTATCAAGAAAAGTCATCAAATAAAATTTTATAAAATCTCGGAAAAGGAGCAAAAGAAAGATAAATAGAGGAAAATTAAACACTCAAACAATTGATTCCCTGGAAAAGGAAAAGAAGGAAACAGAATAAAAAAATGTAATGAATTTTGATATACCTTTCCCATCTGACAGAAGCTAAATTTGAAATAAACCGCCTCAAAGAAATAAAGCAGTACAGGGTTAACCAAAATACTATGCCACTTGAAATGAGAAATACAATCAAGACAATGAAAAGTAATAAATGTGCGCATGCTTGAGGTAATTCAAATTTGAGCTTCTTTAAAGGGATGGTATATATAGAACATTAATCATCTCACATTCTCATGTTATGCAGGGAGCACTCATAGACCACAAAATATAGAGCTTTTTCATTTTTCACAGCTGATTGGACATCTGAATGCCAACTGTTGTGTTGCATGCTAACTTTGATGAAGCTAGGGGAGACACATTTATGGAAAGGTAGAGGCAATATGGTGATATGCTAGAGGAGCCAACCTAGAAAGAACTGGGCTTCCCAATGATTGAAATTTCATGACAGTGAAATCTTGCAAAACAGTTTCCTGATGTTGACTTGTGAGCATCTGGCACTACCTCATAACTGAGAAAGAAGGTGCACCAGCTAAAATGCAAACAAATGGTACCACAGAAGCAGAACAGAAGAAGGATAACTTTTAGAGAAGAAAGTTCAAGGAAAATAGACTGAAATGAATGAAATTGAAAAACCTTCAGGGCATCAAGTGAATGAAACAATAGCAAGGACATCAAACCATCTTAAATAATTGGCATCATGCAGGTGTTAGCCTGATAATTTATCAACAAGCAGTGCTGTTAACGGAACCCATGAATGCCACAGATCAATGGCCACTAGAACTAGCTGGGATTTTACCTTGATGTTCTCCAAAAGACTGCACAACCATCAATTGCATTGCCAGTGCGCATCTATATGTAAAAGAGAATGTTGTCAGACCAAACTTCATAAAAAGAAACACATCTTAACAGTTTTGAACAAACTGAGTAACTGTCCTATAATGGCTCGCTGATATCTAATTCAACTTTCTCAGGCTATTGGTCATTAACCTGTTGCATGCAAGAGTTACAGCTTGTAAAGATATACCATTACAGTCAAATGTGTCATGCAAGTCCCATTAAAAAAAAACATAAAAAATGGCAAACCTCATTATCAACCATCACATGAAACCAGAAAATTACAATTACAAATCTAATAATGTAAAATAATTAGAAACAAAATAGCAAGTTTGGGGCAACAAAGACATTGGTTCCTTCCTTTGCTCTCACTCAGCTCTTCACATCTTTTTTAAGCTCAATTCCTGCACTTGAACTCCTTAAACTATGATTCCTCATAATCTCATAACAAAACAAAACAATTCTTAATGCACATAAAATACATAAACCAGACAACTCAGCAAATCCAAACACAAACTGGCTCATAAAATCACGCAGCAAAACTGCACAATTCCGCATTTCATAAATAAAGGAACTAATTGCCTTGCAAAAAAACCCACCTTCCAAATTCCACTGTATCCCCGGACCTTCAACACCTCTTCCAAGTCCCCAAACCTATCAACCTCCTAAAAACAGTTACAACCAATCAAAATAAAAAAGGTAGAAATAACCTCTATTACTATCAAAACCAAATGAGAGAAATTAAACACTAAATTAGATTAATTACTATTAATTAAACCTGAAAACACATTATATCAGCAGACCATAAACCAAGCTCGAAAATTATACTCCTCTTTCGCCATTCCCAATCTAACATATGCCGTGGTATATGATAATAAAGTTTGCTTCTGTGATTGATTGCTAGATAATCAGCTAATATATTATAAGAAAGAACTATAAATCTTTCGGAGTCACGAGGAGGCGCCGTTTTGGCATACTCCCAATTCCTATAATCCAACGGCTTAGCAGGCCTCTGCAGCCTGTTATTCTGGTTGAAGAACTGTCGATTGTGATTTTGATTGAACGGTGGAGAATACCAGAATATCCGGTTTTGATCGGACGGTTGTGGTGGTGGTGGTTGGCGAAATTGTTGATTTTGATAATAACGCGGAGGAGGTGGTGGTTGGCGAAATTGTTGATTTTGATAATAACGCGGAGGAGGCGGTGGCGAAGGTCGTGGAGTGAAGTTGTGGTTTGCTTCTCCTTGGAGGAACCCTAAATTGGAGTCTTCTGTATACGGACCGTTCGAAAAGGTTCTTACCCACTGATTTCTGTTATTACTGCCACGGTACTGCTATTAAAAACAGTTAGAATTAGTGAAAAGAGTTAAGTAGCTAACTCTTTAGTAGATTTTTGAGAGGGAGAGGGAGTACCGGAGGGCGGCGAGAAGACATGGAGGCGGAATCAACGGCGAAAGCGGCGGCGAGGAATTGGACAGGAGGAGCAGAGCGCCTCATGGACGGAGAGAGCCACCGTGGGAAACTGTGCGCGACTAGTCGCTCACGAGTTCAAAATTTTATTTTTTATCTTAACACATTAAAATAATTTTTAAAAAAAACCCTTTCTCTAGAATAACCCATCTCATTAAAATTGAATAATATAAATATTACCGTTGATAACGGATAAAACCCTAAACAAAAAATGTATATCACGAATCGAGCAGCAGTTAGAAATTTTTGAAAGGCAGTTTCAAATTGCATTTCAAATGGTTTTTTTAAGAAAATTAATTTTTTTTCAAAATTATTATATATATATATAGATTATTTTAATATATTAATGTAAAAAATAATTTTAAAAAAAATATTATTTTAATATATTTCCGAGTTAAAAACACACTAAAAAACTATTATTATTATATTCTCAAATACATTGAAAGGATATCAATCCAACCCAATTTGATATACCATGTGTGTGTAGAAGTTTTTGGATTGAATATTAATTTTTATTTTATTTAAAAATATTTTAACTCAAAGTTATTGTTAATTTATTTATTATTAAAATTTTTTAACATAACAAAAAATAATTTATTTTTTTTTGTAAGAGGAGTGGTGAAGTTAACCAAAATTTCTTAATGGTTTCATTCAGTCGTTTTACTAAAGTATAATAGTGTAGAGCTTTCAAAATAAATGCACTCTCCATATCAACTCTGCTAATATGTAGTGGAGTGTTATCGGCAGAGACTCGGTGGTTCATGGGATGCTTATTGACTGACGGAGTCTATTCTTCATGAAGGGGATGCTTATTGACTGACAGAGTCTATTCTTCATGAAGGAGATGCTTTTGCTGGTGGTTTGGCCTGCTAAACAGAAAATGCAGATACAGTATACTTTTGACATATGAAGACTGCTGTTCCCAGATGGGCGAGAATTGCATTGTTTGCCTGCTCTCAAGCATCCAAATAATATACACATTGTAATAAATCACTGTCAGGTTCGTCATGATAAGCCCGATTGACTACTGTAAACTAAGCTGCATATAACAGCTCTCCTGAGGTCAAATACACCTGACCTGACCATGCCGAGCTCTAACTCGGAACTCTTCTATTGATCATGTGATGCAATGCAATGCCCGGAACTTGTCCGCCTTGCCAGAAATCTTCCATGGGATATATATAGCAATGCAACGGCTGGACCTTGCCTGCCTTATGATAAGGCCGGGGGCTTTTTTGGCATGCACAGATTGAAGTTGATTGCGAAACTATGCATGGTTGTTGTAAATATATGAATGGCTTGGCATAGCCATAACATTCAGAGCCTGCAAATGCAACACCAAGACGAGCTGCCATTCACAGTATGAAATCACAATTTCGATAATTGGATCTTTGATCCGTCTAAAAGACAGCAATCAGAATCTTATAAACTGCCAGACCCTTCTTAGAGCCTCAAAGAAATACAAGACTAAAAAAAGTTTGTATAACTGTTTAGAACCATAACTACTCATTTGGTCCACGGATTTTAGCAGGTGAACTTTTAACCCATCATTTCACCAGTAGCATCCATGGAACCTCAATAGTACAACCGAACCAAGGTGAAGTTCAATAAATAGGATAAAAAAAAGCAGAGTTTCCACTGAACTACCAGCTCTGTGACATTATTTCTTTGTTTGAGTGATGAGTTTTGTAAGAAGATAGCAGTCAGGTGGAGTAATGTTCGTGTAATAGTTCTGGATGGTGTCCGTGATTTCAAATCCAAATTTCTTGTAAAAGTTAAGGGCATCTTCATTGTTTGTCTGTACGTGCAGGTAAATCTCAGAAATATTTTGCTTTGAGCAGAGATCAAGAACATGATTCAACAGCTTTGTACCTGCACAATCACACAAATTTGATCAGTAAATGCACCTGCCAAAACTTTCTTTCACAAATATTTGCTCTCTGTTCAGACTTGGAAGAATAAGTCCAAAACCAGAGGGCTTTTCAGAAAAGGGGTTTTGACTATTCATAAATGTAAACTGCAACAGAGTTCCTGATACTTCATGGTTCTTATTTAATATAGTGACTCTACTGCTAACAGTTTGCAAAACCTGTAAGGCCAGTTGGGAATCAGAAACAAGGAGGCAGCATGCAAACAGATAAATTAAGTTTAAAATGTTTTAGGCAATAACTGGTTCAGGTTCAAGGAGTAGGCTTTCGCCTTTTCTTTTCGACAAATTTACTTAAGCATCATTTGTGTGTCAGGATCAAATTCAAAATAAAAAAGCATAGACTTCTACCATAAGAGGAATATAAGTGGTTTGCTCACCAATGCCTAGCCTACGATATGGTGCTAAAACACCTAATGTCATGATGTAAACGCGGACAGCTCCGCCTTCTTTCTTCTCCAGTCGGCATGCAATTGCACCAACACAGATGTCACTGTAATATGCTGAAAAAAGATCCCAAAGCTTAGTACAACTGACTTATCATAAAATGATGCACTCAAGCATTATATACACCGAGATTGCCACAATTCTTGTTTCTTTAAGTGATGTGTATACCACATTTTCACTCATATGTGTGGTACACATGTCTAAAAACAAGGAGGAACAATAAATCACAAGCACCATGATGTTTATTCTATAGATCAAGTGGTTAGATCTTCATGATAGATCCATAACAGAAAGACATGTTCTACATATTTCAGAACATTAAGCTAGGCAAACATATTTGGAAGTGTTTAAACTACATTATTAATTGACATAATGTTGCGCAGCAGTTATCAATTAATTATGAAACTAATGGCTTTAATGCATCTCCTAAGACAAAATATAATATTTCTCCAACTGATATAAAAGTTAACAGCTAGGAAATTTCCACACTACATGAACAACTCTTAGCACAAAACTAGACATATTGCCCTCGTGTTGCCGTGGGCCGAACAATTTTTTTTTAATGTAAAAAAATGATTGGTTAAAAAGAACGCAAGTCCCAAGTCATTGGTTAAATTGACAATTTAAATATTTACGGAAAAAAAACAACAATAAATAAAATGACCAAAAAAACCACATCTGAACCTATTCAGATTATCAAACAACCCAATATACCATTCAAGATATTTGATAAAAATCAGGATATCTGATGAACATATTGTGAAATAATCAAAACTACAAGAAATG
>Ga0325403_1005689_pt1 | contig 11793 bp, 7 predicted proteins | sample PopdelMetagenome_19_FD_205665 | JGI IMG/M metagenome (GOLD analysis project Ga0325403, IMG submission 205665) | Populus deltoides microbial communities from Bellville, Georgia, United States - Xylem-PdKOR-R4 | ecosystem: Host-associated > Plants > Phyllosphere > Stem > Wood/Secondary xylem...
AAAAAAATATTGTTTTAATTAATACATATCAATTCAAGTTAATTTTTAAATTTATGTTTGATATTGTAATGTAGAATAATTTTTTTAAAAAAATTTACTTGCAGATATATATAATTTTTTTTAATTTTTTACATGAATGCATTAAAATGATTAAAAATATTAAATTCTTAATTCTTTTAAATAAATCACATTTTTATAGAGGGTTCAAAAACGGAATTGGCATGGTCAGATTAATAATTTTGCTTTATTTTTTTTAATATTAAAACCATGTTATTTTAAGTGTTAAAAAAAAAAAAGAAATTCCTTTATGCCATTAATCATTCACAGCTCAAAAAACAAACACAACAATACTATAGAAGTTTCTCCTCTAACCCAACCCAACTTTCTTTCTGTTTAACTCTTCCTTCTAAAGCTCAATTCTTTTTCCACTTCCATTGATAAAAAGACAAGCTTTTGTTGTTTGAAAGCTCACTATTTGATGAAGAAAATCTTGGTGAAACTTTTTGTTACAAGTTTTGAGGTTTAGATCAAAATGGGTTTTGTTTACAACAAATTTTTTGTTATTTTCTTGTCCAAATTTTCTGTTTTGTATCCTAATCTTGTCTAGATCTGTTGATGGTGTGTTCAGTTTTTTTCTGTTACTAGAAACAAGAAAGCCCATTTGTCTATATTTTTGGCAGGTCATAGTGATATAAATATATATTAAGACAGACTTTCTTGAATTTTGAAGAATTAAAGTTTGATCTTGAGAGAGGGGGAGCAAGAAAGGATGGATATTGATGATTTTAGATCAATATTGGAGAGTTCAGGTGTTGACGTTTGGACTTTTATTGATACAGCAATTGATGTGGCTTCTTTGGATTTTGGGTCTGAATTGAAGAGAAGGAGAGATGATATTGTGGCGAGATTATTTGCAGCATCAAGCTCATGTAGTAGATGTAGGGACCGGAGTTTTGATGATATTGACATTAACAATACTGCTAATGGGAATGGAATGAAGGATCTTGCAGAGAAAGAGAGTAGCCATGAAGAAGAGAAAGGGAGAAGGGTGTATGCAGATTCTCCAGTAACACCAAGGTCCGTTAATGGTGATGGTGATGGTGATGATGAGGAATTGGATCCGTTTGGAGGGTTGTTTGATGATGAGCCGAAGAAGATTTTGGATATCAAGCAACAGCTTGAAGATCGTGACCAGGTTTTGATTTATTTTTTTTTGCTGCTTTTTAGTTGGGGGGTGTTTGGTTTGACTTTGGTTTCCTTTTGTGTTGTGGTTTAGCCTGAAGATTCTTTGGTTGATTTGCTTCAAAGTTTAGCAGATATGGATATCACATTTCAGGCACTTAAGGTGATTGTTTGAACAATTTTTCAACTTCTATTGTTGCTGTGTTTGTTCTTGTTGGTGAATTCTTGTTGCTAATTTTGTGGTTACTGTTTAATGGTGTTTAGGAGACTGATATTGGAAGGCATGTGAATCGATTGCGTAAGCATTCATCTAATGATGTTAAGAGATTAGTGAAGCAACTTGTCAGGTATTGAAGATTCTAAGTTGTAGAAAATATGAGTTTCTGGCAGTTTCTTGTATTATCTGCTTGAATGAAGTAGCAGTTAAAATGTTTTTCCTCTTGTGGACTTGGTGATTGTGTCCAGAAAATGGAAAGAAATTGTAGATGACTGGGTGAGGTTGAATCCACACGGAGAGCGTGCATCCTCTGGTTTAATGGGTAACATTCATCATCATTCACAAATTTTCTTTTCTGGGAAAAACTGGTTATAAAGTGGAATAGTAAAATTGAAGGGATTAATGAGTTACAAATAGAAGTTAACGAGCATGTTTCTGCAGCTTACGGGGACTCACCTCAGCAGAAGATTCCCCAGAATGGTCGTCACCAGGTGAAAGACAATCTTTCCTTGTGCCATTGAAAAGTTGTTGAAAGTGGCAAAAATTCTCCCTTCTGTTTCCTTTCTAAGATTCTGTTTTTTCAGGTTCCTGATTTTGCATACTCTCCCAATCCTCACAGTGAGTGAAGAATCAGTTTCAAAGTTGGATTTGGTTTATATTTCATTGACTTTTTGCCTTTGATTAATCTGTTGTCTGTTTCCCTTCTATTTGCTAATGTCTTATGTAGATGGGAGTTCTGGATCAGATAGGAATAATTCTGAACCAGAAAGAAAACCAAAACTGGCTCCTCCTCGAAATGAAGCTCTGACCAAACCTATTAAAAAATCAGTTCCTGCATCTTCATCTGCTCCTCACAATGTACAGGTATCAAGCTTATGCATTTATGTTTGCCTAAAAGAAGCAGAACAAGAGCATCCCAAATAGCAAATTTATGTTGTTTACCTGTTCTGAAGATCACAGAGTCATTGAGATCACCATTTCACTGATTTTTTTCAAGGACTTGATATCTATGGTTTTGTAGAGACAAAGAGAACAACCGAAAGAGAACAAATTTGATGCTGATCAAAAGTTTGCCTCGGCAAGTAAAAGGCTTCAAGCGAATTATAAGGAAGCTGAAAATGGTTTGATTTCTGTTCCTTGTTTTCTGTGTGAATTTGGTTTTCTGAAGTTCACATTGTACAATGTTACTCATTGGTAATTGGTGTCATGCTTTTTTGCTTTGTGAAGCCAAAAAACAAAGAACAATTCAAGTGATGGACATTCACGAGATACCGAAACCCAAGAATAAGAATACCTTCTTTGCAAAGAACAGAGGTGGTGGCTCTCATCAAGGGAGGCACTGGTGATTTTTGGCAAAGAGATCACACAATGACCTCCATACTTGAAATCTAAGGACCTGTGGGGGGCACTGGAAAGCCTGAGTCCATTTTATCCTTTTATATTGTTTCTTTAAGAGGGGAAAACCTCTAATTTTTTTCTTATGATAAGAAAAAACCCTTAATATAGCTCATTGGAAAATAGGTTTTTGAGGTTCTCATTTGAAAACAAAAGGAAAGCAATATTCCTGAATTTGCCCTCGTCCCCAATCATAGAAAGAACCCTTCAAGGAGCTCATAAGAAAATAGACTACTGTTGAGGTTCTCATCGACAAACTGCCATGTGAGAGATGAGACTAGTTGGCCTAGTTGGACATTGTTTTTTCGGCATAGATAAAGCTTTTCTAAGGTTTGTCTGGATTCTTCCATCATTATCTTGAGCTTAACAAGGAAATTGCTTGCATCTCCTAGATGATACAATGACCAAATGCTTACTTATGATAAATGATAATTAATGGTCAAGGACTTTGGTAGGTCCAAGATGGTGGGGATTAGGTTGTTGATGATGGGGGAGGAAAGGTTTGCACCAGCCATTATCCTATTATTAATGGGTTTCTTGAAAAAGAATGGATGGGGGGATGCTAGTCAAATTGCCTTAACAGACTGCCCGTAGCTCTTGTTGGAGACTGCTTTCCTTCAACACCTGGACTGCTATGCTATGGTGGGTTTCAATTCCTTTTTTGAAAATCTGTTATAAGAATTAGCGTTTTCTTCTTTTTTAACTGTTTTTTAGCAGAAAAGTTAAGGCTTCATAGCTGTTTCCCAGCCATCAAGTAAAGTCACCAAGCTTGTCATGACAGGGTTGATCTTAGTCAAATTGCCTTAACAGGCTGTCCATCAAATAAGGTCATCAAGCTTGTAATGATACGCGGCAACCTTGTAATTTACCAAAAACATGGGTATGATTAAAAGGAAGGAAAAAAAGTCATGATATTATCTTTTTTTTCACAATAATATATATCCAAAAATTGAAGAACATGAAATTCCCCTTCCTTTTCAAAATAAAATAAAATTATGGGATCCGACTTTGAGACTTTATACTCATTAGGAATACTTTAAATGCATGAAAATATTTCTAAATTGCTAGTCCATGAATCATATACCTAGGTTCGAATACTGGATCATTTTTGTTGAATCTTTTAGTCCTTGGATCTTGATTATTATTGTAACTTGATCCTTCATGTTTGAAAATCAATAATTTAACCCTTCAACTCTCATGGAGTATTGTATTGTTAAAATAAAAATGATTTGGTTTTTCTTTGGATCCTCACTATATATTTTTTTTAATAGAAATTTAAATTGTTAAAGGGCACATTTGGAATTTAAAGGAACCGTTAATAAGAGTTGAGGGACTGAGTTATCTATTTTTCAAACACAAAGGATTAAATTATAATCATGTTTAGAATCGAGGGATTAATGAATAATTTACTCGTTTCTTTTTCATCAATACCAACTTCAACTATTGTATACAGTAGAGCATGAGGTAATAATGCTTATTTTTCATATATTTTTTTTCAATTTTGAAGAGGATTAAATTGACTAGACTCCCACTCATCAAAATCTAGCAATGTTACTAATATGTAAAGAAAATTAAATTGAGTCTTTTGGATAATGTTTGATGACAGAGACTTTTTAGGAATAGTTCTTTATTGTGCTCGATGATGCTGATTGATTGCAAGATCATGTAAAACAACAGGAGCAGGGCAGAAAGCACTGAATATGGCTGTGTTTACATCTTTCCTGCTGCTTTCATCATTACAAAACAAATCAATTACGTAGTTATTACAACCAGCTTGGCAGGATGCCAAAGAAAAATCAACTTAAATCAAACTAGTTTAACCTAATTAAGATCAACCAACAATTCAATCAATTCAGTCAAAATCATGTTCAATTTATTATTATTTTTTTAAAATGATATCAATTTGATTTTTTTAAGAAATTAAAATTATTAATTTAGATTAACCTTCCTAACTTGTAATCTTTCAACCCAACTGAGTTTCACTTTTATCAATACTGTCAAAATTTTTGCCTCATCACTTCCACTCATCGACTGTTATTACTCAGTGCAACACAACTACAAGACAGAAGAGAAGACCACTGCTCTCCTACTGTAATGGCCATTGAACTGAGTGATTATAGATTGGTCCTAACTAGTCTATCCACATGCATGGAGCTGATCTGTTAACAAGGTCTTTGGCCCTAGGTTAAAGGGTGCTTAAGCTACCACGGTAATCTAACCACCTTTACTGGTATGGCAAGCACGTTGAAACATGAAAAATCTGATATAATCTTTACCATATGTGATAGATGCTCATGAAGGAGTTAGGTAGAAGAAACCAAGCTACTTCATCAAAGCACAAGGAGAAAGAAGAATACTTACTAACAATTAACAGATAGTTAGGTAGAAGAAAATCATAGATGAAACCCTGTTAATCGACCTGGAAAGAAAAACAAGGAACGCAAATATAAAAGTAAATGAAACTAACGGGCCACAAGCATAGACTTTGACCGGAGATTTATCTAGTGTGGATGGGAATAATTCCTCATTAACAAAAAGATCTATAAAGCAAAAAGTATATTGATGGAAGCCATCTCAATTCTCAATCTGGAACAAAACCATATATACTGACTACGTCAATAGGAGAAAGCCTCAAGGTTCCTTGCATGTAGATTACATCTGTGCAAGCTTAGAATATAAAATAGATATATACATTAAAAGTGATTCAAAGGTATTATATTCAAAGGTATTATCTCCCCACCTATAATTATTTCCCGCGAGCACAAAAAATAATTGATCTTCTCTGGGGCATCAGTTATCCAACCTTGGTAATAAAACACTTGCTGAAAAATGGAGCTAAAGCATAAACAAACCCAGGGAGTGTCTAGAATTCGCAGCTAAATACTGAAAAAAGGAATCTCACCTTTGCTAACACTCCACAGGAAGACCTTGGTTGCATTTACTTCTTAAGACCTATCAACCTTCCACCCTAGACTCATTTGGTTTCTTCAAGCTAACTAATATGCCATCAACTAGCGGCTCTGTTTTGTTCTCTACAGGATCTGCAACAAAAGAATAGCTCTTTTGAGGTCTTTGTGAAGTTTTGATCTTCGTGCCTAGTCTGGATGAATAAGATGACCTCAAACCATTTGTGAAAGAATCAAGCACGCTTTCCAGATTTTCTGGCTGATTCTTATCGTCACCTTCTTTACTGTCATCCCATGAATCAAGCATTTGCAGTAGTGAGCTGTTTTCATCAATTAATCCAGGCTTTGCCTGCCCTACAGGACGAGTTACTACACCAGACTCTTCTGAATCTGAATATTCATCATCTGAGAGAGGAGATTCATATTCAGGATATGGTTGCCTCATTCTTTCACCTCTTCTTTTCATCCCTATCGCTGATTGCATTGCCATTTTTCCAGAACCCATGTTGTCAACAGGACCAAGTTCTTCCCATGTAGAGTCCAATTCATCATCCTTCTTTGATGCATCAAACAACTCACTTTCTGAACTTGTATTATCAAGAACAGCTCTGCCTGTGCTTGAACGTTTAGCCATTTCATTGCAAGGAATGATAAGATTGGATTCTATTTTCACCCCAGGCATTATCTGAAGGAAGGATGCCAACTTGGGGTAACCAAGCTTTTTCGCATCAAGGTTATAGCCATACCTCTCAAGGAACAGCTTTCTAAATGCGTCCATATTATATCCTCCAGGAAATTCCTTCAATATCTCTTTGACAAGCTTTTGACAGTCACCTAGTATCTCACTCCTAGACCTTTCAGAAGGGTTTTTAACAGAGACAGGTGAGGACACTCCAGTGTGAGAAATGCTCTGACTCTTTTTATCTCCATGTCCTGGTTGTCTCCGCAAGTTAGACTCTGACAGGGCGCTCATAAATATAGAACTCAGTCCATTTGAAGCACGAGAATCACCCACAGTACTCTGTGCAACAAACCAAGAGGGCTTGAAAGGGAAAGCTTCAGATGGACATTCTTCTACCCACTTCTTCTCCGATATTATCATATCCACCAGTTGAAGGACATCACTTTCACTCAGAGATCTAAGAACCAAAGGTCCTTCCTTTTGCAGATTTTGCGCTAACTGTTCCCTGACAAATCACAGACAACAGAAGTTATAACATATGACACTGGCTGCAACTGCAGTTTTTCTTTTTCTACATGTTCTAGAAATAAAAATCAATATTTGCATACTACTGTACCAAGCTCACAAGAGTTCGAAGAATAAAAAATTGAAGCTGCCAAATGAAAAGGAAAATTGATAAATTTCAGGGAAAATGCAGAATGCATCATGTGGTTTGGAATTTTTGCACTTGATGACTATTTTAGAACGTGTTGCTCCAATGTCCTTAGAGTTTTGTCTATAATCAAAGTATGATTAACTTTTCTGAAAAAAATATGCAACAAATGAAAACGAGCTAACTCAAATCCTCATCATTAAATTTTAAAATTTAAAACTTACAGTTATGAGAGGAACACAGATACATTTCCAATATTATTACAAAAGTGAATAGTGAACACTGAAAATATTATGTGCAATTGTTCGTTATTTAGGTTTGATACACCTGTTTGAACTTGCCAATATCCTATATAAATGAAAAAAACTGTGCAAAGAAAAGCTTGTCATGTTCTTTGATACTTTTCAAGTCAATGCAGAAAGTTTTTGAACATGTGGTACTGAAGTGGCTAATGTGGTATTGATGCATCTCTTATGTGGCTCTGACATGGCATATCAGCCACATAGATGCCACCTTAGCAACCCACCAACACCAGCAAGCAAAAGGAAGTGCAGGATACTGAAATGCTTGCAAAATAAGTCTCTCACTGAGGTGCAAAAGCATCAGATCAAGAGATGTAATTTTGCAACCTTTTTTTTTCCTTTTTAAGGTTATTCACGTATTAAGATTAAAACATTTCATCAACCTCTAAAAATCAACCCTTTCTAGAAAATTGAAAGAAAAAAAAAACCTAACCTGTTTAAGGATTTCAACTTCTATAAGAACAGGACCTGACAAAAACAAAGTAGATTTCACGAGATAACCTAGCAAGTTTTCTGAGTCTTATAAAGATGGAAAGTTTTGCTGGATGAATAAAAAAAAGTCAAAATAGCAAGCAACAAGAATAATTATTTTGCAAAAAGTAATTTTTGGAGAAGAGGGATATAAGGAGTTTGATATGCTTTTCCTGATGCCTTTCAGGTCTTACTGTATGTGGGTTTCTGGTTTTATATTTAACCTCCTCACTTTGGTAAAGAAAGAAATTGAACCACTGGATGGCAAAAAAACTAAAGTAGTTAACTAGCTACTATTACTAGAACTGTAAAAATAGAACAATAAAACAAGTAAAATTCATAAACCTGGTCCTGGATCGTGAGATAACAAGTGATCCTCTCTTCATGACAATAAAAGATTCCATTTCTCTCCAAAACAAATCCTCAGAAAAAACCTCAGGTTTCCCCGCATCACTCTTCATGTGCCCATGTATTACAGTAGGTTGATCATTTGATGCAACTGCACTATGTCCCCCAAATTTACACCAATCCAATATCTGGTTAAACAAACCTGGACTTTTCCTCAATATTTCAGCATGTGGTTCAGAACTTGTAGCAGTTTTATTCTCCCAAGTTGTTTCCACAGTGGAATCCACTGGACCATCACCCTGAGATGTAGAATCCACGCTTTTTTTCTCAACATTCTTTTGTGGGCTCTCACCAGAACGATCATGTTCTGCCAAAGTGTTCTCATTTTTCTTCACCAAGTTTTCTCCAAAAGATTCCACCAGAACATTCTCGCTTTTCATTTCTGAATCATCAACCTTGCCACCAAACAATCTTCTCCAGAATTTCCTAAAAAAGCCCACTTCAGTTGAAGAAACATGTTCTTTCACAGCAGGCAGATGATCCTCAATCATCTTTGCATTAACTGTTTCTGCCTTTTCAGCAACAGCAGGGGTTTGCTCCATTTGTTTTGAAGGCTGGGGCTGTACCATTTGTTTTGGAGGTTGTTGAATATTCATTTTGACAGACTTCTCAGCAAGAGAGGGTTGGTGCATAATTGTTGGGGGCGCTTTTAAATTTGGCTTAGGAGAAGAAGGCAATGACAACTTCCCATCCACAGACCCAGAAGCAGAAATGTCCTCACCATTTGACTTTGAAGACCTGGTAATGTGTTGCCTTCCACTGTCAACAGCAGTAGGTGTAGACTTGCACGGATTGAGCTGAAATGGTTCAGGAGCTTTTGTAGTGGCACAATGTACAACAAATCGACCATCACCATCACTCTTGAGCCTCAATATATGTGGCATGGATAAAAGAAAGCGGGAGAACTCTTTATATCCATACAAGTCTTTATCAACAGGCACACTACTTTTTGCCAACTCGCTTTGAAGGTCAGTAATTGACATTCCTTTTGGACATGAACTCAAAATGTGACAAAGCTGCTTCATAACTGCTTTTGGAATTGGACGAACTGCAGACTCTGAACTAGCCTCAGGTTTATCCTCGACCTTCAAATATGTTGGCTGCTCAACAACTGCAAAGGGGTCTTCTAGTGGTCCCTTATAATGGACATACCAAGAGGCAAAGGGACCATCAGGGGGTTGGTTAAAATGCTTTCCAGATAGGTTTTCCCCTTTGACCAAAGAATCCCACTGCCACATGATGCTTGCAGCACTGCAGAGAACACTAGGGGCAGTATCTTTAGCAGCAAGCAATATATTGTAGTTGTTCATCCTCAAACGGTGTAGAACATTTGCAAAGTCCCTATCACCAGAAATCAGAAAAAGATGGGCAGGTGGTGGATTTTGGGAAACCCAACACATAAGATCAACGAGAAGAGACCTGTCAGCACTGTTCTTTCCACCTGCATAACCAGAAATTTTGCAAAAGCGGTAGAGCCATTAGAAAACTGAGTAAATTTCAGGCCATCAAGGTATTTTCTCGAAGATCAAACAATCCTACACTCTCAGCCATTCTAACAATTCTAATGAACCTGCAATTTCCTCAACGCAAACGGCATTAGCTTTTCCACAACACCATATAGCATTTTTCTTTGTCGGTATTTGCAGAAATTCATAAAATCATATCCCAGTAAAACATTCAGCAACATAATACCAATTAATTTTTTCCCTTTTGATTTATGACACACTTTTCATCAAATAAAAACAGGCATAACTCTAATACTCAACTCAAACTTTTCACTTGAAAGAAAAAGAAATCCACTTGCCAAAAACTCACAAAAAGCTTGAAACTTTATTTAACAAAAGGCCAAAATTAAACAAGAATATTCACTATCAGTTTCACCAAACACAAATATCCATTAACGTTTCCATCTATTCACCAACTTAATCAATACCCAATTCCAATTCTTTTCACATACCCCACAAGAAAACTACCACCAGTTATGAAAAAAATACACAAAAGCCAGAAAATTTAATAAAAAAAGATCCAAGATGATCAAAGAAAAAACCATTAGGAATGTGCGCCAAGTTGATCCCAGTCGAAGAAAGTGCTTCCTGGTTAGCCCTTGAAAGTTGCGAAACATCACCAAAAGCTGTAATTTGAACAGGCCCTTTAATCCCATTACCCCTAAGAGCTGCAGTAATAGCTTGAGCCACTCTAAAAACATTAACCCCACTTGGCACATTGCAATTCTCAATATCCCACCACACTGAAACCCTAACATTTTTCGAGTCGGAAAGCGAATGAGAGTAGGAGTGATGAGGTGCTAGTGATGATGTTGAGAAGTGCGAGATGAAAATTGAATATGGCAATAATGGTGAAGAAGATGGGTTTTTTGAAGTGAGTGAAAGGAGGGTTTTTGAGGAAAAGGGCTTGGAGATGATCATGGTTTAGGATTAGGTTTAGGGTTCTTTTAGGGTTTTGATTCATTCCATGATAGGGTTTTTGGTGATGATTGTGGTGAGGGTTTTTCAACTTAATGTCGAAAGGAAAACACTCTCACATGGTGATAGAAGAAGAAAGGATAGAAGTGTTAAACCCATTGCAAAACCCTAACTCACGTGATTTGCATGTGGTTTGGTGTTAGTGGATTATCGGCAAAATGAAAATGGGTCCATAGTTTTGGGCTTAATGGATTGATTTTTCTATATGTTTTAGACCTATTAGGCTATAGTCTCCTAGCCTGTTTTTGGGCCCAAAGTTCATAAGTTCATACTCCAAAGCAAGCCTGATGATAAAAATATGAAGAAATCTTCCTGGTGAAATTTATATATGAGGAATTGTATTTTGCAAGTGCTACTTGATCTTTGACATGGTGCTGACTCTTAGAAAACTCTTATAGCCTCCTTGACCTAACTTACTTTTTTGTTTTGGCAAAATTTCTTGCTCAAATTTTAATTTTTATTAGGCCATTTATTTCTCACATTTTCAATCTATTTCTTTGACAACTAAGTGTTTCTAATAGGCTTTTCACATTCTTACTAGTTGTAAATAAGTAAAAATACACAAATAAAAAAAGATACAAAATACTCAACAATACTTCAACAATATTACAAGAACTTTTTATCCCATTCTTTTATTAACTTAAAAGATATACTTAATCCTAATTATATGTATTGTGAAAAAAAGTCTACTTATTCACAAAACTTGCATACTACACAACTTATTTTCATCTAGATAACAAACATGGAAGTTGTAAAGAAAACTTCTTCCCAATTTCTAGCAAATGCTTGGGCAGTTTTCTCCCATGTTTCCCATAAACATAAACAAGGCTGACAATAGCCCCATCCCATGTGAAGTTTTTTTTTTTCCATATCACTCCCTTGAATAATCTTAATTTTTAACTCTAAAACTAGCAAATTTTAACCTTTTCTCCCCTAGAATATTGTTTTTAAAATCCCCCCTAAACAAAATTTCTTAGCTCCACTCTTGAACATAGTGACCCTCTCTTCTAACAAGTTAGTGGGTAGTTTGCTTTCATGTTCCCATGAACTTGGTGGCATTAAGAGTACTTCCAGCCATGCCCCAAGTTTTTCCAT
>Ga0325403_1005690_pt1 | contig 11792 bp, 6 predicted proteins | sample PopdelMetagenome_19_FD_205665 | JGI IMG/M metagenome (GOLD analysis project Ga0325403, IMG submission 205665) | Populus deltoides microbial communities from Bellville, Georgia, United States - Xylem-PdKOR-R4 | ecosystem: Host-associated > Plants > Phyllosphere > Stem > Wood/Secondary xylem...
TTTGACCACGAGCACTGCCCTGCACACACTTAACAATCAATCAATGAAAAAGATAGGGCCGGCCTTGCGGCATCCGAGTATTCCATATCTGCGAAAGGGCTATCGTCCGAGGAACACCCCTTATATTCATCGGATCAAAATTCAGCCCTTTATGAGATTTCACGGTATGAGGACCAGTTTAAACGATGGCAGACTTTTAGACATTCTGTCAAAGGCATCCAAATTCCAACTTAGCATGACTTGTTCGGACTACAATTGCAGATGATGACAATAGTTATCAGTAAATGTATGTTCTAAAAAATTCACAGAAACATGGCATTGGGTTGGATGAAGACCACCCTTCAGCCTGATCGCAGAGGCTAAGCCTCCAGAGATGTCAAGCCAAAGCCAGTTATCTAAAGCAGCTTCAATGGAAATATGGAAACATGCAAAACTAAAACGAACAATTTAATTAAGCAGCACGGGAAAGGCAGCAGTTACACATCAAACATTCGAGTTTTTGAGTACAAGGTTAACTATAGATCTAGTAAATGTGTTTTTGCCTCTCCTACATGCATGCTAATAAGAAATGTGATGAGAACAACCACATGCGGCTGCCATCCCGAAACAATTTAGGCCATGCCTCCGTCTGTGGCTGTCCTGATTATCTGGAATAGAGCTGTTGCAAACAACAAAGAAAATCTGATTAATGACTAGAATTTTAGGTTACTCAGCAGCATGACGGAATAGAATCGAATTACATAATTCTACTTTTTTGAAAGACTCGCAAAATCTTGATCCAACCACAAGAGATGAGCAATGAAATCGTTTGAATGGATAATTTTCTAGTCAAGAACAATGTTCCCTGTTTTCAGCTAGATTGAATGGTAAAATGACCATTATTTCATTCTGAAAAGTGGCAGATGCGAGGCCATCTTAGAGATCCCAGACTCAATCCTAGCACATGGCTGCTGCTATATTTGACAACTATATCTATTTCGATAATAAGAAACAAGCAAACATAGAATAATCATGTATGCAACGAGCTTCAGCAAACTACAACTTCGCGCGAATCAGATTAATTCCCAAATAATCAAAAGGTTAAATAAAGGAAACGAGCCTTACATGATCCAATGACAACAAAGATGAAGAATCCAAGGAGAAGAGGACCAACGGGATAGTCCTTTCCCTTTTTCGTGGTTGTTTCGGGCACAACTCCTCTCCTAGAAATGTTCTTGTCAAATCTATTGACTTTCCTATCAGCAAGACGCCTTGATGTAGTCTAAACACACATAAAATTAATTATCACAAGTCAATCATCAATTTTCAAATTGAAATGCAACATCATCTTAATTATGTAAAAAAAAAAATACCTTTTGCAGATCAGATAGGTTCAATACGATCGCATTAGATAATTAAACAGATCAAAAACAGACACTTCTCAAAATATTGATCAATAAAGGAATAAAGGAGAAGTAATTATAAAATTACTAATTACCATAGTTACAACAGGGAGATCCGGTGGCCGGAAACGGTTTGAGCGAAAAAGCGTAGCACTAGGTTACGGGCGTGTCCGAGTCTTCACCTCTCCAGCGAAATCTTTCCCTGGGGTCTCACTTTTAGGCTTTTATTTCTCTCCTGTCTCTTGATCTGTTTTCGATATTTCTTTTCGCTTATATATATATATATATATATATATATATATATATATAGCGAAACAAAACAACTTGATGATACGTTCCCCGGCCGATGCGTCACCGACTTCGCTGTGATTGGCTATATCCACGCGAAGAGAACACTTGTCCAGTTTTTATTGCATATTAATAGGTGTACGTGGACAAGAGGTCGACGTGGAATTTGCGTGAGAAGCGGTCTCGGAATGGTATTACCTGTATTTTGACTCCCTCCCTCTCTCCCTGCTTATAAATTAGTCAACGTAATTTTATACAATGAATTAAATAGTTTTTTATTTTGAAATTATTAATTGGTGTATGTTTAAAATCCATTTATAATTCAATTTTTTCCGCTCATTTTATGTTTTTATTTATTTAGTTTTTTATTTTAAAAAATAGAAAAAGGAAAAAAATTATATGGAAAGATTGATGAAAAAACAAAATATTTTTTCGAAATAAAAATATTAAATTAAACATGATCAACATTGGTAAAATGATTGATGAATTATTTTTAAAATTAAAGATATTTTTAATTTATTTTACAAAATTAAAGGAATTAATTTACAATTTACTTTTTAAAAGTAATTCAAGGTGCGGACCAATTAAGAAAAGTCCTTTGAACTGGTTTTATGACGGTAAAAGTAGTTTTATGACTCGTCAATTAAAAACCAATAAGAAAAATAAAAATAAAAATAAAAAGTCAATATTGTTTATTGTTATTGGATGATTCTACAATAAATAATGAAATTCTTTATGAATTTCTTATAACAACGCGATTTAATCCATATTTTGCATGTAACAAGACGATTAAAACAGAACGAAAAATTCTTATAGCCCCACTTATATTTTTTTATTTGTTCTTATAGTAAAATGATCTTTTCGTCATTTCTAAATAATTATTTACCCTTAAATTAAGGATATTTTTATATTTTCATACAGTAAATTAATCATCGTAGGTTTGTTTAGGAGTATTGTCAACTTTTCCATGTATTAATGAATAGTTAAATAACCAAAAAGCCTTATTAAAAAAAAACTAACATTACTAAGGATATTTTTGTCTTTTTTGTTTTTTTAAATAAAATTTTACAATACCCTTAGATCTAAAAATTAACACATGGAATCAAGGGTGATAGGATATTTTTTCCTTGGGTATTTTGTAATTGTTGGTCTGATCACAAGTAATAACATCATTTAATATTTGTTTAGTATTTTTTAAACTAATAAAGTTGTTGGTGCATGAGAGACTCTGTACATTTTAAGTGATGTGTGTGGCGTCTCTTGGTTGTTGGAAACATGCTTCCACCATCTCATTTTATTTGTCTTCATCTCCTCTTCCTTCTTTGGTGGAGCGTGTCAATTTATGGTGGTTGGTTTATCATCGAGTTACCTTTCTTTTCTTTTCTTTTTCTTTCATTTCTCTCTCAGAAAAAATAAGTTATGGACCTCATTGTTATTGGTTTTTAGATTCAGTCCTTTTGATTTTGATTTTTTTTCTTCCTTTTCTTTTTTGTTAATTTTTTTTTATTTTCAATTTAATCCTTTAATTATAATTGTAATAATAATGTTTTTCATAATAGTAAATATAATGATGATACTAGTAGTGATAATAATTGTGGTGATAATAACAGTAATAATTATAATAATAATAATTATGATAATAATTGTGGTGGTAGTGGTGCCAACAATAATAATAACAATAGTAATAATATTATTAGTAGTGATGCTAATGGTTATAGTAATCATAGTAATTGTAATAGTAATAGTAATAGTAATAACAACAACAATAATAGTAGTTCATGGTTTTTAATTTTATCCTTTAAGTCATGTTTATGTTTTTTTTTCAATAATAATAATAATAGAAATACTATTAATATTACTAGTAGTAACAATAATGACAATAATAGTGGTAATGATAATAATAGTAATGATAGGCTGATAGCAGCAGCAGCAACAGCAGTAACAACAACAACAACAACAACATCAATATTAGTATTAACACTACCAATGATAATAGTAATAGTAGTAATAGTAGCAATAGTAGCAATGATAATGATGATAACAAGTGATAGCAATAATAATAGTAGTAGCAGTAGTAGTAACATTAATTTGGTAATAATAGTAATATTAATAATACTAATAGTAATAATGGTTTATTATAATAGTGACAGTAATAATTGTGATGATAACATAAATAATAGTAACAATTGTAATAATAATAGCAACAACAATAATATTAATAGTAATGACAATCATAATAATAATAATGATGATGATGATGATGATGACAATGGTGGTAGTGTGACAGTGATAACAATAATGATAACAATGATAATAATGATACTGCTTTTAGTAATAGTAGTAATAATAATAATTCATGGTTTTTAATTTTATCATTCAAATTATATTTATGTTTTTTTTTCATTTAATGGTGATAATAATAATAATAAAATAAAATTAATACTAGTAATGATAATAATAGTAACAATAGTAATAGCAGTAATAATAATTATGATATTAGTAATAGTATTAACAATACTAATAGTGAGAATAATGGTAACAATAGTGGTAATAATAATCATGGTGATAACAACAACAACAACAACAACAATTGTGTTAATAATAGTAACAATAAAAAAAAATAGTGACAGCAACAACAACATCAAAAGAATGTCTAGGCATTGATGACTTGTCGTTTACAAAAAGAAATATATTTTAACAATGAATTGAACGATATCTTTATTTGATATTGAGATGGAAAAACATTTGGTCTACTTAAATTAACAAGGGTTAATTTGCAAAATTCACGAAGATAATTTTGAAAAAAATAAATTGGAAAGATCATTTTTGAATTAACTCAATGTTGAAGGTAAAATCAATAAAAATAGCATTTAATTTACAAAAAAACCAAGTGAACTTGAATTACTAAGAAAACTCGCGATGCAAGTCATGCACATCTTAAAGTTTTTATTCTAGAGATTATTTATCATTTAACTATATGACAATAAAGTACATGCCAATCTTTTTTGTATAAAACATTTTTTTAGAAGTGAAAAAACCGTGATAGGCATGTGGTGGCAAGATAGTAAAAATAAATCATTAATAACAAAGGGTGACATTGCATTCTTTTAGGTTTGAGTTAAATAAAAAATCGATCATCGTTAACAAAGGATAAAATTATTTTTTTTAAAAAAAAAAGGGGTCAAAAAACAAAATATAAATAAAAAAATAATAGCCTAGATGTTACAAATTAACTCATTAAACCTGTGACCAGATTCATTGACTCAATTAGGTTCAATGATTTTTTTTATCAATTTTTTCAACCTAAATATAAAATAGAAATAAAAAAAACTCAAAGGAGCTCGACGTGTGGGCCTGGTGGCCCAATGTGCCCGGGCATAAAAAAACAGCCTGCGCACCTAGGCCCGTTTGTATTTTCCTTAATTTCTTAAAGGGACGACGTGTGCGTCCCATTTTTTTAAAAGATAATAGATGATGTGTCGTCTATTTTTTGCATAATCCAATGACTTGTAATTGCTAGAAAAACAGGGCTTCGATTTTTTCAATTTAAAAATTTATTTTGACTTAAAACATCTAGAAAACACGATAAACACATTGATAAATCTATTATCGAAAAAGGATTTGAAAAACCAAAACCAAAAAACACTTTCATGATCAGATTTACTTTCTTAGGCAAGAAAAAGAAAACAAAACACATAGCTAGGTGAAACTCCCTTATGAAATGGAACCCATTAACATGTATTTCAACCTTTTTGATGATTGGAATCGTCTTCATTGATCACTTTCTTTCTCTACACTGTAATTCGACATCCTCTCTCTATCATCTCGTAAAAAAAAAACTTTCATATCAAAATTAATTTTTTTACAATTAATAACTAATTTACTCCCACTTCAAACTCCACGTACAAATGCCCAATTTTAATACATGCAAATTATTCATGTTACCTCCTTTCTTTTTAAAACTATGATTAAATAAAGATCATTGCCAGTACAATGAAATGCTTCGCAATGTTGTGACTATAAATCTCTCCAAGCAAAATTATTTTATCGATGGCCATTAGTATCTCCTTGGACATTGAATTTCTTGATGGCGATGAGCTTTCAATGATTTGCAAGACATTACAGCTCCTTTGCTGAGAATACAAGAACATGTGCCCTTTTTTGGGATGAAATTGTACTGTTGCAGACATATACATCCCTCCTATTATGATTTCCAAATTAATGAATTAATTTGCCTTTGATTAAAGGATGGAAGTGAATGATAAAGTTCCATAAAATTGGACAACTTACTAAGCAATTAAGATGTTACCCGTTAAAATCTTAATGCAATGATGTATATTAAATATATCAAATCTAATATAGATTATTATCTTATTATGTACAATTATGTAATTTCAAGATTTTGTATATTTGTGAAAACCCTTATTATGAATTATTTTAACCTTTTTTCTTCTAATAACAATGATAATAACACATTTAGGCATGAAATTAGGAGGTAAATTACCAGATATTTAGTGCTAAGAACTTTCTGTAGAAGACAAGGGAAAAAAGGAGAAGAAATGTATTAGAAAAGGTTACAACAGTGGTATTAAGCCGACACATCAATGGTGTATTGTAAATTTCAACAACCATCAGCTAAATCATGTTAAGCCTTGCTTTAATAAAAAAGAAAAGAAAGAAAAGAGAAGGTGGTTGTCATGCTAGCTGCACCATCTCTTCTTTCATTATCTATTAATGCGGGTGGTGGGGGTTATGCACATGGTCACAACGGATTAGTCAAAGTATGCTGACAATTTCCTTTGCCTAGAAAATAGCTTTATATCATAAAGAAAAATAATAAATAAGAAAAAATAAGAAATTTATGTTTCAATGCTATCTTTACTTAAAAGAACAATTTAGAAAGAAAACTCACTCACTTTATAGGATTTAGAGAAAGAAATAAAAGGTTGCTCTTCATTAAAAGTTATTGATTGGATTATGACGATGGTGATGACCATCTATTGTAGTTGCAGGATGCTCTTTAAGAGAAGGTTGAAAGATAACGAGGCCAACTTAACATGAAGTCCATATGCCTTATGGTTCAAAGAATCAGACCCAGAAAATCAATACAGCCCAGAACCAGGTGTCGGGCCGAATATGGGCAGGCAAAATCACATTTTAAACTCTTCAACTATGAGAAATTTGATACACTAAGAGCACTAGATTTAAATAAGAAATTGTGGTCTTAGCAATTTAGAAAGCTTGCTATATGAGGTGTTTGACATTGATTGTAATCTGCATTAGAGAGTTTTGCTAGTTCAAAACTGTATTGGAGAGGCGGGAGATTCAAAATCAATCCCTGATGAATTGATAAGAAGTATTTTGACATTACCTGGAGAATGTGTCAATTCAAGATTGCATCGAAGAATGGAGGATCCAAGATCAATCCCTGATGAATTGATGAAAGACTTTTAGATATCACTTGAAGAATATGCCAACCCGAGAGTGCACTAGAGAATGAGGATCTAAGATCAACCCCTGAAAAATTAATAAGAGGTTGTTAAGCATAACCTGAAGAATGTGTCAGTTCAATACTGCATTTGAGAATTAGGGATCCAAGATCAACCCATGACGAATTGGTATCACCCTAGGAAATGATGGTATTGCAATATAAAGACCTTATACCCATCCCTTAGAGATTATGAGGCTATTGCCCTAGAAAAACTAACTCAATCCCTTCATTGGCCTCATACCCATCTTTTGGATTGTGGGATTTTTTTTTTCATAAGAACACTAAGTTAATCTCTTTATTAGAATGTATCTGAAAGCTCTTAGATAGATAATATATATCAGAGGTACATTATTTTTATTTCAAAAATAAATTTACATTCCTATCAAGGATTATGCATCCCGAGGTTATCTGAGTGGTAGGTATGGAAGAGGTTCTTAAAAGAAATATATGTTGGAGGTGGCACCAAAGTGTTTGCTTTGACTGCCCTAATAATCCTGAATGAGTGATTCTATTTTGATTTTAAGAGAGATATAAATCCTTAGGATACTCTAAATGCTCATGAGTTGATCCCTCACGATTCTTCCTTGATCTTTCATTTCCATCATGAGAATGACTTCGCTTAGAAGGTCCTTTATGTTGGTTGTCCTTGTAAAAACAAGAAGGCCTATGTTGTAGCAAATTAGCACTTTTTATCCGTATGTGATTTTATATGACTTGCTTCACCATAAACAAACTTCTGTCTAGCAAGGCATAAAATTCTCTAGAGAGCATATTCTCTTACCCCTCCTATTAAGGTCTCTAAAGTTACCGGCTTAAGAAATTCTATACTTTGAAAATATTAAGGGCCCGCGTGGGGTCCTGAAAAAATTTTCAGGGAAGTGTTGAACTCGAATAAAGTGTCTAAGCCTATTAATGATGAAAAATAGATCCGGACATGTTGCATATATCCAAGCACGTTGAGTTCGAGTAAGATAGCTCGAGTCCATGTGGGTGATGGGGTGAATGACCAACACCCACCATGACAGTACACCCAGGAAGCTAGGCATGTCACGTCCATGTTGAGCATATGCCCAAATAAGATGTATGCTCATGGACTTAGGCTATCATGTCCGAGCTCATACATCTTAATAGTAGTTGGGTCTAAGCCTAATTCCATGAAGATTTTTTTCTGGACCTTTAAGAAGTTTTCTATCGTCATTAAATTTGAGTTTATCTTTTTGTCACATGGAGGTTGTCTTAAATGAGCTTGGTGCTCGTACTCTGCAAGTGCCCAAATGAGTATTCTCTTGGATCACTGTTTCAGATGAAACTGAAACTCGGCCATTATTCAGTTGACTGGGAAAGGTCAATAGGGGTCGGCAAAACTAATGTGTGAAGCAACTGAATTGCCGTGCCAGGACAAAGCTTCAAACTCAACTATCTTTTGGATATATGTTGGGTTAATTAATTCGAAAGTAAACTTAATTAATTCGATATAACCGTGAAATGAAACGAGATCCACTGAATCAATTAGCGTGCCATGAGAATAAGAATAGAAGAATGAGAATGGTTATTCTGTACCTTTTTTCACTTGTACACAAAACTCTTTATTCAAAAGAAAAAAGAGGCGAGGAGAAAGTTCATGACTCTCTAATTTTCAACCTAGCATCTGGATCCGGCTTGTAGCATATATATTCCCTCAATAATTTTCAATAGTCAAGTTCACTTTTCATTTTCATGAAGCAAACATCTACATTTTTCAAAGGCATGTTGGCCCTTTCAGTTGCTGAGGACTTTCACTAGAGATATGAAAGCAAGGTCAATTGATAAGACTGTTTTCTGTTGATCGATGGGAGTTTCCCTTGTTGTTTTGCCAAGATGCAGTGAGAACTGTCTAGCGACACCAATCAAGCAGGCACACCTCCACTTACGGATTATCCCTGTAAATGAACTTGACCACTTGGTTCACGCATTAACGTTGGTTTGTTAACATTTTGGTTTGGTAGGTCCTGGTCCGAAGTGCTTGATGCATGCCATGATCCTGATGTGGGATGGTGATGTTTTTTCTTCCCTTTGCTTGGTGTTATTCACTTTTTACTCTCTCTTTTTCCCTTGTACATATATTGAACCCGACAATGATTGAAACAACCATTTGCCTGGCTCGCAGATTGTGACCAGCTTGGAGGACCCCATCTTCATTCGGAAGCAAAATATTTCAAAAAGGTCAAATTTTATATATGGATGCTTTTATCGTCCATAGGATAGGATCAGACTCACAAATTGCTGGAAAGTGCGTTGTGCGCTAGCCATGTACCTTGTCCATTGTCAACCGTAATACATGTTACTTGAAAAAAGAAGAAGCTCTTCCTTCCTTCTTTGCACTGCTTGCAGATACCACGTAGTGCAGCTTTCTGTCTTCTGATTATTTAAATCCATCTCTTTTTCCACAAGCTTTAGTGGATACCGGATAGCAGCAGTGCGGCTATATATGCGTTAGAAACAGGAAGAGACATGCATGTGGAATTAAAGCCCAACAACGAATCAGGTATACACCCGGCCGGAAGTATCTAGACCAGGGATGCTGTCATGAATTACTTTTGTTATACATTTGTCATGGATTCCTGAAAAAAACGGTATATGATTCATAAAATACAAGTGAAATTTGTGACAAATTTGCGTTCAGAATGTTAGGCCTTTCGACTTGTTGTAAACCAAAATCATTTTGTAAATATTATTTTCACAAATCTTGATTGCTAACTTAATTGATATAATTATAACATTACGTACTATTTGAAACCCTATGGCTAGTTCGTAGATTTTTATTTTATTTTTTAAAAAATGTAACAAGCTGATAAGAATGTATGCCCTTAATTAAATTTTGTTAAGAAATAGATTTAATTTATCAGTTGAGAATACATGAAAATACCCTTTATTGTTAAACAAAATAAAGAAAAATAGAATTACTAATGGACTGCAAGTGTAAATATGTGATATATTCCCAAACAAAAGAATTAAATCCTCACCTTCTGTTTTTTTTTTCTGGTTTATATATATTTGGTCTTGGAAGCCCTTAAAAGGATATTTTCCTATTTAATAACCAATATTTTCTCGCATTCTCCCTCAACCCATGGATCTTGAACAAAAAGACAAAAAAAAAAAAAAAAAAAAAACAAAGGATTTGATCTAGATTTCAAGTTCCTCGTAAAATACTTTTCAGGCCATTTGAAAATTTTGGGGCATGCCTCTGTTGTATGCTCACCGTTTAAAAAACACTTCTCCAATTTAATTTAAACTTTCCACCGCATTTAAATTTATCAAATGAAAAGAAAGAAAAGAAAAACAAATTCCACCGCTTTAGAAATTGGAAACAAGGAAGAAAAGGGAGTTAAAAAAGGAATAATTTTCTGCAGCTAGGCACGGCTAAATTCCAGCCAGAATAATTTTTTTAACAAATCAAATTCACAAAGTAAAACGTACTCTTGATCGACGTACATCATCAGAGTGTTAGCTGTTTCTGGTTTGTGATGAACTGGCTGTCTGAAAAAAGAACGGCTGATGGGTCTGTTAGCACAGTGGTGTAGTCCTTGTCTGGGGTTGAAAACACAGGCACAGAAAAATCATTGCTATTCATTTAAACCACCATTTTATCATTTCACGATGTGGTTATTCGATGTTGCAATAATTATAAAATTTATTTTTAATATATGCTTATTAAAACAATAAAAAATGTATAAATTAATTTAATTTTTTTAAAAGATATTTTTTTTTCACAGATACAAACAGACTCTCGAGGAACAGTTGCACTTGCAAGAACATTAATTGAAGAAGTGGGGAGAGCACCAATCTTGGATTTTAAAACACATACTCATCCAGCTTTCCTCCCAGATGGTTTCCTCCCAGATGGTTCCTCGGTACTTCACACATGTCAGACGTCTAAGCTCATGGCTTATGATTGGCAGTGTTATTGCGGTGTGACTCACCAAAATAAAAAAGGAAGGGATGATCAAACTAATGCCACTAATGAATTTGATGGTGCATGTGGCGCTTAGCGAGGCAGGTTCATTATATAATCGCATATTCATTGTTTAATTAAAGGTAATAGCTTTCTTCTTTCCTTTTTTTTTTTTTTGTCTTTATTAAGTAGGGTATAATTAATAATTACTCGGTGGTTAGCTGCTAGGTTAAAGAAGGAGAATAAGGTTGGCAAATTCCCACCATTGATCACGTGGACATATCGCTATCGCATAAAAATTTAATGGACAGGTTGGTCCACAATAGAAAACGTTCTGTAAAAAATGCTAATAAATTAAAAACGAACCCCTCGTGAATTGTTTAACATTTCGACCCTCTAGTTCCTAATCCGATTGGATCTTTCCATTTTCAGAGCCATCCGACGCCCGATGGCGTGCCACACAGAGGATCGTGGTGGGGCCCTGACAGAAGCAGGCAACCTGACAAGGGTTTGCAAGAATTAGAGACAGCGGAGGAGCACAATGGGAGGAAAGGGATTAAAAAACAAGGGTTAGATTAAAAGAGAAAAAGTCCTAATTAGGAGTGCCGATGAGATGCTTCTGAGGGAACTTTAAACCTTTATTTATTCTAGTTTGTTGACGAAAGCATCAGATCAGCCCTTCTGATGGGTTGCCGCAATC
>Ga0325403_1005692_pt1 | contig 11790 bp, 11 predicted proteins | sample PopdelMetagenome_19_FD_205665 | JGI IMG/M metagenome (GOLD analysis project Ga0325403, IMG submission 205665) | Populus deltoides microbial communities from Bellville, Georgia, United States - Xylem-PdKOR-R4 | ecosystem: Host-associated > Plants > Phyllosphere > Stem > Wood/Secondary xylem...
AGACTTTGAAAAACTGAATATGGAAGTAAATTCACACTAGCTCCAAGATCAAGTGAAGCTCTTTTAATTTTATGTTCTCCAATAAAGCAAGAAATTGTAGGACAACCAGGGTCTTTATATTTCAAAGAATTATTGTTCTGAAGAATGGCACTTACTTGTTCGGTTAAAAAGGCTTTCTTTTTCACATTCAGTTTTCTCTTTACAATGCACAGATCTTTTAAAAATTTAGCATATGAAGGTACCTGTTTACTAGCATCCAACAAAGGTATATTGATCCTTACCTGTTTGAAAGTTTCAAAGATTTCAGAGTTGTGATTGACTTTCCTTTGTTTGGTCATGGCTTGAGGAAATGGAAGTGCTAGCGGGAAATCAGTCTTTTCTTTGCAATGTTCAGATTCAACCCCTTCCTTACCCTCAGAGATTGACTCATCATCACTCTCACAAGGTTCAAGAATGGGTTTTTCAATAACCTTACCACTGCGAAGAGTGATGACTGATTTGGCTTGATCCATGTGTTGGCTTCCATAAATACTTGCATTTGCATTGTATTGCCCCTTTGGATTTTGTTGTGGTTAAGATGGAAACTTACCTTTCTCTTGAAAACTGAGAGCAGATGTTAATTTTGCAAGAGTATCTTTAAAATCTGTCATGCTTTGAGCAAGTTAGGTGTTGATTGTCTCTTGCTTTTCAATGAATGCATGCAATGTTTCCTCAAGATTTCTTCTAGGAGGGGGAGCATAAGGAGGTGCATATCCATGAGAATTTTGGAAATTATGGTGTGCTTGAAATGGTGGCTGTGAAGTTTGTGCATTATTGTTATCACTCTTCCAATTGAAATTTGGGTGGTTTCTCCAACCAGGATTGTATGTTTGCGAGTATGGATTATGATTGGGCCTTTAGAAACTGTTTAAAGCATGGGCTTGTTCATGGAGACATTCCTTAAAAGAAGGCAAAGTTGGATATTATTGGTTGAATGTTTATTGGTTTCACAGATTTGACACACAATGTCTTGAACAGATTTTAGTTGACCACTTTTTTTTAATTCTAGTGCTTCAACTTTTCTAGCTAAAGATGCAAACTTGGCTTGGAGGTCATGATCTTCCCTAAGGTTATACATACCTCCACTAGATGTATGAGGTTGGGTTTTACTTGGTGCCTCATAAATGTCTGTAGTGTCCCAATTTTGAGCATTTTCAGCTAGCAAATCTAGGTACTCCATTGCTTCATTAAGGTCTTTATCTTCAAAAGTTTCATTGCACATCAATTCAACCATTTGCCTATCTCTAGGTGTTAACCCTTCATAAAAATATGAAACCAATCTCCATGTTTCAAAACCATGATGAGGGCAAGTATTAAGCTAGTCTTGATATCTATCCCAACATTGGTAAATGTTTCTCCTGGTTTTTGAGTGAAAGTGATGATTTTTCGTTTGAAAGAGTTTGTTCTGTGAGACGAAAAAACTTCTTTAAAAATTGTTGTTGCATTTCATCCCAAGCACGAATGGATCCTGGTCTCAAATTTTGTAGCCATTTTTTAGCCTTTTCTTTTAATGAAAAAGGAAAAGGCTTTAATCTAATGGTGTTCATGCTACAATTTGAGTCATTATAGGTGTTACAGACCTCCTCAAATTCCCTTAAATGCAAGTATGGATTTTCTAAATCTAAACCATGAAAAGAAGGTAAAAGTTGAATAATGTCTGGCTTAAAATTAAAATGAGATGCATCAAGAGGAAAAACTATGTATGAGGGTGCACTTGTTCTTGTGGGTTCTTGTGGGATTCATGTGGTCTCTAAGTGTTCTAACCCGAATATTCTCGTTATTCTCATTATATAGCGATTGGTTATCTTCTTCGGTCATATTTTCTGAAAATAATGAGGATACCCTACAAAGTCTACCACTTAATGTACGTGACCAGACTCTCATGCACGTGTAAGAAAAGAATAAAAGGAAGAAAAGAAAAGAAAAGAAAGTTAGATAAAATGAAAAGTGAAAAGAGAAAAGAGAAAAGAGAAAATAAAATAAATACTATAATTTTTACAAGAATTTACCTCCCCGGCAGCGGCGCCAAAAACTTGACACGACCAAAAGATTGATGTCTTCTCCCAAGCGTAGGAGTGTCAAAGTAATAAATAACCCGGCAAGACCGGGGTCGAACCACAGGGAGGTTAATTGTGTAAATTATAAATAACAACAACAACAACAACAACAACAATAATAATAATAATAATAATAATAATGATGATGAGAGCTTTGAGATGTGATATTGATGTAAGGATTAAACAAAGATAAAATAATTGTCAAGGTTAGAGGATCCACTAATGGTATAAACAAGTATAGTATAAACTCTTTTATTACTCGACTGGAAACCACACACAAAGGAGGTTCCAATCGGATTATAAATTGTTAACATGATTACATTAATTATCTTATTCGAATAATGCTAATACTTGTAAATATTGTCAGGCATTCATGATTATAACTTATGTTAACAACAAATCAAGTTCCTTTCATAGCACAAGTGTCGGTTATACCATACAGTTGGGTTATGAAAGTGTCAAGTATTTGTTGTACCAAGGGTTATACAACATAAATCTAGATTAACCATTTAACAAGCAAAGTATTAAAAGTGAACAAGATAACAAATATAAAACATGTTAGTATCAAACATTAAATATTAAGGTCCATGTTGAGTTTATATTATATTTATTCTTACACCATTAGTGTAACCTTTTCACTTTGACATGATAAATTTAGCTAAACATAATGAAAGAGAGAAACATAAATAAACAAGGAAATGAAATGAAAAGCATAAGCAAGAGATTAATATAAGCAAAACTTAAGCACTACAAAATATAAAGAGAGAGCAAAAGCATGATCTTGATCTGAACACCAAGATGTCTAAATACACGACAAATGCCTCCTTTTATAGGTCAAAATTCGGAACTATTGATTTGTTAACTAATTGATGAGTGAGTGGCCACATCTTGACTTGGTGACAATTACTCCCAGTTGGATGAGAGACTACGTCTCTAGAGAAGGATTGTCAAAAGAATAAACTGAACTAAATATGGCAATTGTAACTTCTGCTGACCCCCTGAGCTATGAAGAGGCAGTGAAAAGTTACAAGTGGAGGGAAGCTATGGATGCTGAAATACAGTCAATTCAGAGAAATAAGACATGGAGTTTAACTGAATTACTAGCGGGAACTTAGAAGATTGGGGTGAAATGGATATACAAGACCAAACTAAATAAGTCTGGTGAGGTGGATAGCTCAAAGCCCGGTTGGTCGCAAAGGGCTATGCTCAACAACATGGTGTGGACTACACAGAGGTATTTGCTCCTGTGGCAAGAATGGATATTGTTTGAATGATCATTGCTCTAGCAGCTCAAAGAAGTTGGCTCATCTACCAATTAGATGTGAAGTCTGCTTTTCTTCATGGGGAATTAAGTGAGGATTTGTTTCTGGAACAACCAAAAGGCTATGAGCACAAAGGAAATGAGCACAAAGTCTACAAACTACACAAAGCTTTGTATGGACTAAAACAAGCCCCTCGAGCTTAGTTTTGTCGCAGTGAAGCCTACTTCATTCATGAAGGATTTCAAAAGTGTATTAGTGAACAAATCTTGTTTGTTAAACAAACCAGTGGAGGCAAAATCTTAATTGTAAGTGTTTATGTGGATGATTTGATCTTTACTGGAGATGATGAGCAAATGATGCTTGAATTCAAGAAATCAATAATAAGGGTATTCGTCATTACTGATCTAGGAAAGATGAGGTTCTTCTTAGGCATAGAAGTGTTGCAGCAGGCTAATGGAATTTATATCTGTCAACAAAAATATACACTGGAGGTCCTGAAACGGTTCGGAATAGAAGAAAGCAATGCAGTAATGAACCTCATGGTTCCTGGTTTCAAAGCTAATAAAATTGGAGAAGGTAACAAAATTGATGAGACTTACTATAAGCAAATAGTAGGAAGTCTCATGTATATCACTGCTATAAAGCCAGATATCATGTTTGGGGTGAGTTTCATTACCAGGTTTATGGCCAGACCAACAGAATTGCATCTACAAGCTGCTAAGAGAATATTAAGATACTTGAAGGGCACTATCGATTATGGAATATTCTACAAGAAGAATGGGAACAAACAGCTGATTGCATTCACTGATAGTGACTATGCAGGAGATATTGAGGACAGAAAGAACACATCTGATTATGTCTTCATACTGAGTGGGGGAGCAGTTTCATGGTCATCGAAGAAGCAGCCTATAGTCACCCTATCAACAACGGAAGCAGAATTTGTGGCCGCAGCAGCCTGTGCTTGCCAAGCAATATGGATGAGAAGGATTCTGGAAAAGTTAAATCATGAACAAGAGGGTTGCACCACTTTGATGTGTGATAACAGTTCAACCATCAAGCTCTCAAGAAATCCTATTATGCATGGACGCAACAAACACATTGATGTGAGATTCCATTTTTTACGTGATTTAACTCGAGACAAAATAATTGAACTTGTGCATTGTGGCTCTCAAGATCAAGTGGTTGACCTGCTTGACTTGTTGACAAAACCAATTAAGCTGCAGACATTTGTGAAACTTCAAGAACAACTGGGGGTCTGCATGATGCCTGGAGTAAACTAACTGTTACACATAAATTAGTTTAAAGGAGAGAATGTTGAGAAGTTTCGATAACTGTTAGTATGACTGTTAAATAAGCCTGGTAAGGTTGTTAGTCAGTTAGTGTCTAGCTGGCAATTAGTTAAGTTTGGTAAGTTTGTTAGTGTCTAGCTGGCAGTTAGTTAAGTGATTCCTTGAATCACGTTGCATCAGTTAGAAGGGTGCATGCAGTATTGTAAAGGCTATAAAAGGGTCAGATAGTTGCTTTCTTCAAAACAGACGATACAATTCATTGTTCATCAGAGTTCTTAAATCTTTGTTTCTAACACCGAGTCATATTTCAAGAGCCTTGAACTAGTTGATGGTTAGTACCCCAGGCATCCATTATCATTTCCTCACTCTCCAACCTAGCCCTTCTCATAACACATTGATAGCGTGAAAAAACTAGTTTAAAAAACTTTTAAACCCTATTTTTTTAATTTTAAAAGTTTTAGTTGCCAATATTATTATTTTTAAAAAAAAACAAAAACAAAAATAAACAAGTTTTCATATATTGTTTATAAAATTTAAAAAACAAAAATAATATTAAACAACCTTAATAAGGTTATATTAAAAAAATTCATATTATGACAGAATTCCCAATTTGTTTGAGATAAACTATGGTTAGACAATTCTCAAAATAGCTTCGAAGCTACAACTCAGTTTAGTCTACAAAAACTGCTTATTAATATTTAGTTCCCAAAGTTTTCAATTAAGTGTTGGTCCAAACTCTTCTCATATTTTTCAACCTTACTACAAACCAACATCATTTTCTATGCATATACATATAAATTGAAATTAAATTATTATCAAAAATGAATTATAAAATTTAATTGATATATATATATATATAATAATAATAATAAAAAATCAAGAATCCCGCTATAGCAGCTAAGACTTATTTGAGTTTTTACCTAACAAATAAATAAAGGGCAAAAGGGTAACCATAAAATAAATAATAAATAAATAAAAGGGCGAGTTTCGAAACGGGTCAGGTCAGGGGGAGAGGGCTGAACCGCTGAAGTCGAACTTCCTTAACACATGCAGTGAAAGTAGGTGTGGGTCCTTTGGATATTAAAACTGGGCCTCAACAGGCCCTTTATCCATCTAAGTTTATCTCTTCTAAATATCCTTCTATAACCACACCGGCTTTTTTGATTGGCTGGTTCTAGATTCGCAGCCTTTATCGGATTTCATCCATACTTGCTTTTGGGCCCTTTTATTTATTTTTAAAATCTTTATTAGCTTTCGGATTTATAAAAAACTCGAATACAGAAGTACACCAAGGGATTTATAAAAATGAAAGCATTTATATTAAATTAATAAAGATAAGTTTGTGTAATAAAAAAAAAAATTCATTCGATTCCCCAAATATTTAGATTTTCTAACCTCTATGTGCTGCTACAAAGAACATCTCATTAGAAAAATGCTCATCCTAAATTAATCCATATCTCTAATCCCCCGACAATTTTATCTATGGATTTATAAACTAATACTTGAGAAATTATTTGGATTTTTTGTACTCGTTTAATAATGTTGTTAGTTTAATCCTGTTTTTTTTTTACAATAATATATGATTTTTTTTTAATGTGAGTTTCCGGATCAGCTTGCGTGCATCTCGACTAATCTCATGAGTCCTGAAATTAACAGCTATTTAAACTTTCAGTGATGATCATAGTAAGTACACAGAATTTAAACCCAAAATTACAGAAAGAAAAACTCCTTTAGTTCCAAGCTATTACTCTTATATCTAATAAATAATTAATAATCTATGATTTTGTTATCTGCAAGCAAATAACTCGTACAGTCATGTTAGAGATGCCAATTATCTTATTACGGTACAATTTTAGTCTTTAGAAAGCGTTTGGAACGTCGGTGAAGCGTTGTTTTCAAGAATTTTAATTTTAAAAAAATAATTTATTTAATATTTTTAAATTATTTTGATATATTGATTTTAAAAATAAAATTTAAAAAATATATATATATTTATAAATAAAAAAACATTTTAAAAAAACAATTACTTTCAAATATATACTTATTTTATGATAAACACCGCCATTATATTTAGTCAGTGAAGTGAAATTTACATTTAAGGTTCCGGGCAGTGAGAATTGGAGAGCATCCTGGTGGCTAAATTCTCCTCTTCTCTAAAACAAATCTTCGCTTGAGCTCAAGAAAATTAGAAGGGTCATCGCAGGAAATGATTGCATAGGATTTATTTCCCATCTAACTGATTAATTTTCCATTGTCCACTCCCCACTCCGAGCCCTGTGTTTACTCCATCAACGACTACGATGCCGACGGGGCACCAACCTGGCCATACCTTCAACTCCCCACAAAACCGCATCTTAATTAGCAAGATATCGCTCTTGTTTAGTTAAATTGCAAACCACATGGCCTGAATATTGTGGTGTCCACCTCCTGCTCAGGCTGCTTTAAGATCCAGTTAACCACCTGCAATAAATCTGGGATGGTGCTTCATGGAAAAAAGAAAGTAGCAGTCATAACTCATAAACATTATGGTGTCAGGGTTTATGCTTTAAATAAAGCATCCGATTTGTCTCCATGGACATCAACATTTAAAATAAAAACTTCACTAAGAAAAAAAATGGAGTTATATTTGTTTATCATGATCGAGCACATGGTGCAATTAAAACACTAAAGGGCTCGCCAGTATTCACGAGGATGATCTAATAAACAATAGCTGATAAAGATGTTTTGCAGCTCTTGGCTCGGATGGCTAGTTGTTTTTTCCTCGGCGTGCATGGTTCCAAGATACTATGGTTCAAAAAGGAAAAGATTTAACCAGAGCTAATTATTTCGGCTTTACTGCAGTTTTTTCTCTTCTTTAAGTTTATTCTCTGTAACTTTCATGGTAATCATGAAGAGATTCAATATCAACCTAACTCGTTCCCAGTTGACTCAAAACATCACATGTTTCTCCCTATCAAAGATCAAGGACTGACTTGACAAACAAATCCTCATCGACTCTCTAAGCTCAGGGTGTCCACCAAAGTTGCATCCCACCAGATATATCACTGTCTTGAATCTTCAACCAAGAAAAAGCTAGAGAAAGAAAGTAGGATATCACTCTCTTCAATCCCGATGTCTTTTTTCCAGGCAGGCGAGGTCACATGAACGTGGAAAGCAGCAGCAGCTATAATATCAAGAGACATGGGCTTAGGCTATCCTTGGAATCTACACAAAACTCTTTCCACTTGTAATTCAATGATTACAAAAGTCCAATACTATGTTTTGAAACAATTGTATAGTGAGCTCCAACCACCTAATTTGGTTGTGCTAACTTTTGTAAAGCAGAACACAACATGTTTCATCAACTTTCTAGATACAATGATAACCTTTGTACAAAGAAGTTTATGATCATAACTTAGAATCCAAGATTAACCATGCTATCCTGTAATTAAAACGCAAACTAATCTCCTTGTATGGTTTAAATCATGAGAGGTCTGATTCTATCTTTTGACAAAACTCTGAAGGACTGAAATGCTGTTCTATGATCTCATGGATTAGGATGAAATTCAGAAATTTCACTCTTCTTTCCCGGCTTGACATGAATGCCAAGATGCACAGGCATGCAGCAATTCAAAATATGACTCCACGATCAATTCAAAAAAATCAGTTTAAGAAACAGTAAATTTGCAATCAGTTCCTTCATTGATATACAATAACACTACTACATCACATGTATACGTTTTCAACAAGGCATCTGGGCCGGCTTCGTCTTCCCAGACTTTTGAAAGTAAGATCACCAGTAACATACGTATATTTCCCTAATTCTTTTCCTATTTTTTCATCTTGATTTATTTATTTTTTTCCTAATTTTTTTGATAAATAACTAGGATGTGTACTAGCACATCAGAACCTCCAATCCAGGCGAACCTCGCCACAACCCAGCACGTGCTGACTAGGTTTCCGAAATGATACGATGTGGCTGCTCACCATGAAGGCAGTTACCCGCTCTGAAACCCTAATATCCTCCATCTTCAATTCTTGGAGTCGTCGGACATATTCCGGCACATGTAGTAGATCCCACAAAACCCCAACACCACAGGGCTTCAAAACCCTGACCATCTCACCCAACACCCTCATTCTTTCTGCTGCGGCCTCCACTGTCCGATGACCATACTCTTTTCCAACTGTGTGTACAAAAGTAGCTGATACCACAACATCAAAATAGTTGTCACCAAACGGTAGACTCCTCACATCACCCTCTCTGCAAGTGACATACTCTCCCACACCTGTTCATGCAAATCATAATAAATCCATCATCTATAAGCGAAAACAATTAAGCAATTAAGGGCATGTGCAAGTAGAAGATAGTCTGCAAGTTAATTCAATAACCAGAACTCAAGTATGAATTTCTCATAGTGAAATTGCCACAATTGTTAGCAATATATATTCGAATCGACAAAAGTTTGTACCAAAAAATTATAACAATCAGTACATGTATTAAATTAAATTTAAGTTTTAGCGAAAGAAAAAAAAAATTGTTCCCATCTACAAAGAATAAATTCCGAACTTTTAAGAAACTTAAGATTTGTCATGTAAGATACCCTCTAGAAAGAGATTGGTGCTTCAAGATTGAACCAAAACTGGGGGAAAAAACTGCAAATAGCTCAATAACCTGCATAACTTGAACTAATTTTGAACCGAAACTCCAAAAAACATTAGGAAAACAAGAGCAGCCACAACCAAATAACCAGAAACTAAACCGAACCACCAATTACGCAAAAACCAAATTCAAAAAATTCACAGCAGCCATAAATTTAAAAGCATTAAAGCCAAAAAATTAGAACATGTTTTGTAAAAAATAAATAATAAATTTAGTAAAAAGGTCAGTATGTGAAGGATTATCAAAAGGTGCTTAACTTAATCCAACACCAACCAAACTCACCTTCCATGTTGGCGGTTCGAAGCGTAGACAAAGTAGTTCTTTTAGACCGGTCCAACCCAACAACCCGACCCGAACTCCCTGTCTTCTTCAACTGAGTAGCCACCGCATTCAACAAAATCCCACGGCCGCACCCAATATCAAGAGCAACCTTAACAGTAGACCAATCATTCACACAACTCACGATCCTTTGCGCCATTTCATAGTGCAACCCAACAGCACTATAAAAGAAGTTCCCGGCCGCGAAAAACAAACAAACAGCAGACAGTGCTGTCACGCAGCCGGTGAATCCAGCAGCAAAACGTGCTGCACTGCCACCACCGGTGGAGCTGGTGGGGGTGAAGATGAAGAGAGTGTCTAGAAATTGACAGATTGGTTGGAAGTAAAGGAGGAAAAGGATTGATAAAATGGAGAAGAGAATAGCTTGAAATGTGAGAAAAAGTAATGTTTGCCATTGTTCCATGCCATAAATTTTGTAGATCTGTGTCCAGTCTCTGCTGTTTGTTGACGTGGGTTTGTGCATTCTGTGATTTTGATGGTGGAGATGAGGTTTGATTGCCAGTGACATTGCTAGATTCAAAATCCTGCACTGGGACACAAGTGGATGGATCATTTAGGTATTACTAATGGAGAGAAGAATATTAGCAAAAGATAATATGAGAGAGAGAAAGCGAGAGCAAATTAAGTAAGAAAGTGTGCTTTTTTAACATTTTATCTTACTTCACTAGAAAAATATTTGTAGAAACAAAGCACAGGATGAAGAGAAAATTTTTGTTAGGTAAGGCAGAAAAGGTACAATCAGCTGAATTAAGTAGAACATTTCACATACCAAACAAGAACTATGGTATCTTGCTTTTCCAAACGCTGCTGCTTGAAAACTTCTTTTCCTTTTTAACTTTCTCTTCCCCTCTCTTTCTTATTTTCTGGGTAGCCAAAGAAAATCCTAAAAATGCAATCTTTTCTTTTCTCTCAAGAACCCAACTTCATCAGTACCTGCTCAGATTACCATCTGCATCAGATCCACTGCATGTTCCAAAGCGAATTTCACTCTTTTTATCTCTGCCTTCGCCTGTCCCAAAAACAGCAAAGATTGTAACTGCCCTCAGAGCCCAAGCTGCTTAATAGGTGAGCGCTCTTTTCAAATCAAAGTGACAAATAAGAGACAAGGAAAATAGACAGTCAGTGTAATAAATCCGCAGATGTCAGGTTTGTTGTTTGGGACAACATTGAAATCTTAAAATCGGAGTGTTTGCTACCACTATTAGTACTAACATCTCACGCGCTTTTTAAGTTGCAAAATGAGACGATCAGGTGTTTGTACTGGATTTTTAAGTGACAAAATGATACTGGGCTGGCTTCAAATCTTTCTGAATTCTTGCTCTTTGAACGAGAGAGAGAGAGAGAGGAGAGGAGAGGAGAGTAATTCGTGTATGTCAAATCATGGTATGTGTAGTGTGTCCTTGGGAGGGAGGGGCAAAATGGGAATAAACCTGGGTTGTGATTTTGTACCAACTACTGGGTTAATTGGCATTTCCTCCGCGTTGAAAAGTCAGATTTATAAAGACCATGCCTATGCAATGTAAATTCTGAGATGGGAAACCTAAGAACAATGTTCAATTAGGTACCTAATGTAACCATGCATTTTCAATCACATCCTTTTAGTGATTTCAATTAACAAGATTGTTAACTAATCATGTAAAAAACTAACTTAATTTATCTTCCCCGTTATAGACTTGAATTTAGTAAAATCCTCTCATCACGTGATAGAGTAGACAATATATATATATATATATAAAAACAAGGTTTTATGTTTTTTATATAGTAATTCGATCATGTGATTCAAAACAAAGAGATTAAAAAAATTAATAGTTTTTTTTATTAAAAAAATAGATATTTAATTATTTTCACGTTATTACTTAACAATCATGCTATTTGCATTTGTAACCGAAGGAATGATTTATTTAAGGAGAGAAAAAAAATAAGTTGGGGACCTAAATAAGATTTTCCCTAAAGATATGGGACTGTTATTGAAGTTTGCTCTTTTGAAATCTAGCGGTGGTTATAAATTTGAAGGGCTAGGATTTGAGCAGTATTTATAGAAGATGGAGCAGTGTGGAAGTCAGCAAATCCTTCTTTGTTTACGAGGATCACTCACTTCTTCATGGAGTTTACATTTGGCCATGTTTCATGATGTTGTGGTCGCACGACCGCCGGGCAATGAATTG